>Ga0082212_10003086_pt1 | contig 23793 bp, 18 predicted proteins | sample TergutNt197P3_FD_71548 | JGI IMG/M metagenome (GOLD analysis project Ga0082212, IMG submission 71548) | Neocapritermes taracua P3 segment gut microbial communities from Petit-Saut dam, French Guiana - Nt197 P3 | ecosystem: Host-associated > Arthropoda: Insects > Digestive system > Gut ... | reverse complement strand
TGACGGCAGCATAGGCACGCTTGCCATCCCGTCGCTGTCAATCAACATGAAAGCGTATGAAGGCACGACGTCAGCGAGCATGTCGAGGGGCGTAGGGCATTTCCCGGAAAGCAGCGGTTGGGACGGGAATGTCGCGTTATGCGGGCACAACCGGAGCTCGGCATACGCCATTGGGGCAATCAAGGATCTGAATATCGGCGACACGATCCGGTACACGACCATACATGGTACGAGGACATACGCAGTCACCTTTGTCGGCACAATATCCGGCACTGACTGGTCATACATAACGACGACGCCGGACAACCGGATAACCCTGATTACCTGCGTCTCAAACCAGCCATCGTTGCGCACAGTCGTAGTGGCTGTTGAAGTCGGTTAGCGCAAAGTATTGAAGCGCCTAAGTTTTTTCGGCATAGACGTCTAAAATAAACCTTTGACATGGCGTGGGATCTGGTCTATCTTGGAAACGTATCCCTTATTAGAAAGTGAGGTCTTCAGCCATGTCAAAGGTAGCTAAGAAAGTATTTTTATGTACGGTGATAGCTTTAATGGCGGTTTCACTGCCCATAGCCAGTGCACCGGCATATGCGTCAACCGAGGTTGCGGTCGGTTCAAGCCAGACTATCTTTGTGGATGGCCGGCTAGTGCCAATGACAGCGTACAACATCAACGGGAACAATTATGTGCGTTTGCGGGAGGTAGGCCATGTCTTAAATTTCGAAGTAACCTATGCGGCTCCGGACGACAGCGTGAGGATCTTCACGGGCGAGCCGTACAGCGGCGAGCTGCCCATGCCCGGGCAGAATCAAGAGCGGGCCGAGGCGGCTGTGTCACGCCAAGCGGTCTACGTCGATGGCGTGGTAGCGCCGATGATTGCGTACACGGTCTGCGGGAACAACTATGTCAAACTTCGAGACATTGGCGTCGCTGTAGGGTTTAGCGTCGAATGGGACGCCTTACGTAGTTGCGTAACCATTGGTACAGGTCGTAGGTACGTAGAAACCACCGCAATGCCTACAGATAATACCGCTTATCCTGTACCTGCAATGAGTTTAGATGATATGAAAATGGAGCTCATTAGGCTAACGAACATTGAACGCATCAAGTTGGGGCTTGCAGGGCTGGAGGAATTGCCTGAGCTTATGGAATGCGCCCAACTCAAAGCGGACGATATGCTGGAAAACCACTATTTTGGGCATAACTCGCCTACATACGGGAGCGCAAACGATATGGTGAGGCTCCTCGTCCCGGGCTACAAGGGAGCTTGCGAAAATATCAACATAGGCGCCGCTGCACCTGCAGAAGTTGTCGCAGGTTGGCTGGAATCGGAAGAGCATTACATAAACCTGACAAACCCGCGTGTAACGCACATAGGCGTGGGTATCGCTGAAAACAGTTCAGGAGCCTTGGTATGGGTACTGCAATTAATGCGGCGATAGCTCCGCCAATATGAAAAGCATAATAAACAACTAAGGAATGGCAGCCCATCAACGGGCTGCTTTTTACAAGAAAATGGAGGGTAGTAATGAAAAAAATCAGGATAATCGCAACTGCACTTGCGTTGGTTATTGCAGCCAGTGCATTAGTTTTTACAGTAAGCGCATCAAACTGGGGCGAGGGGGATACGCTGGACGAAGCCTTAGCAGAGATAAAAGTCGGGTTTCACGATACGTTGCTGGATTGGCTAGTTTTGCCTAATCTAGGAGTCGTCTCCCAGCGGTACTCGTACTTTCTATTCCGGAATGAGCGCACCGGGGAGATTGAGGAGCACCCCGTATACTGCATCGACCCGACAAAAGGCGGGGCGTATGTGATTGTAAGGGATGTTGGGCCTAACAGCGACGGCAGCAACACAGCGACATACATACGTGCTGAAAAAGTGGGCGACTACAGGTACAGGACAATCATGGCTCAAGGCTACCCGCATCAAAGGCTTGAGAGCCTTGGGCTGCAAACTGCGGAGGAGGGCTACTATGCAACAAAAGTTGCGTTGTGGATGTATATCCGCGGTAACAGCCCTTCCGCGCTGACGATCAACCCCGCATACGGAAACAGTGACCCGGTAGCTCTTAGGGTCAGGGTTGCAGCAATCGCTATCTACACCGAAGGGATGGCTGCGTTCCCGGCGCCCGCGCCCAGGCTTACAATGACGGGTAAACCGAGCGCCACGGCAGTACTCGACGCGGCGGGCGAATACTACGTCCAGACTGTCGAGATAACCGCGAGTGACTGGGTCGGCACAGACCCCAACGCCAGCGGCGATATACAGTTGACATGGGGCAGCCCTCCACCGCCCGGCACGATTGTCTTAGGCACCAATGGCGAGGACATAACTTCCTCGCTCGCTGTCGCGACAATCCGCAGCAACGGAATAAGGGGGCAATTCACAGTTAAGTACCCAGCTTCCTCGATAGACCCCGAGACATTTGCGCCGCCTACTATAACAGCGGAAGCACTTGTGTCAAATGATGGGATATACATCGCTTATGCCCAAGCTGGCAAGGATACGTACCAAAGGTATCTGGTCGAGGGCGACCCTAAGACGCTTGTTACTGCGTCGTTTATTTCTCAGCTAAATGCGCCCGAGCCATTCCCGGAAGATAATGGCCTTAGAATCCGCAAGCTTCAGACGGGCACGAACATACCGCTTGAAGGCGCTGTGTTTGAGATCCGCGATCCGGAAGGCAAGCTTATTTACTCGCTCGCTACCGACGTAAACGGCATAATCGACGTCCCGCTATATGTCGAAGGCAATTATACAGTGACTGAGGTAACGCCACCGGTCTACCACTTGCCACCAAGCATTCAAACTCAGAGTGTGTATGTCCGTTATGGGGAGGTGGCGGAAGTCACGTTCACAAATGCCCCTTACGGGACGCTCCGAGTGGTTAAGCGTGAAGAGTCGAACGGCATGCCGCTGGGTGGCGCTGCGGTCCGCATACGAAACATCACAACGAACACGACCCAAGAACGGTTCACGGACTCGTCGGGATGCGCCGTGTTTGAACTACTCCCGGTAGGCGCGTATGAGATAGTTGAGATCACAGCACCAGGCGGGTATGCACTCGACACGACCGTGCACACGGTCAATGTCGTGCCGCTTTCCGAAGGGGAGACGTCCTACACACTGACTAACAGGGCTAATCCGGGTTTGCGTATTATAAAGTTCGACCTACAGACTATGAAACCGATTGCCGGGGTGACTTTTGAGGTCTGGCGCGATGGCGAGCTACTAGGGAATTACATCACAAATGACTGGGGCGAAATCGAACTCCGCAATATGCCCGCAGGGACGTACCTAGCGCGCGAGGTCGCTACTGTAGCCCCGTACGTGCTGGATACTACTGCGCAATGGATAGAGTTAAAAGCCGGCCAGGGGTACATGTCGGAACTGTACTTCTTTAACCTGACAAAGCCTGGAATAAGCCTGATCAAGATCGACAGCGTAACATTCGCGCCATTAGTAAATGCCCGTTTCCTCATATCGCAAGTAGGCGGCCCTTATGCCAAGGAGTTCACGACTGACGCAAGCGGCGAGATCAACTTGGCAGAACTTGAGCCCGGTGCATATACTGTTCAGGAGATCACTGCGCCGGACGGGTACCTCGACGACGACGCAATCCGTACCATCCAAATCAATGCCGGTGAAAATGCCCAGTTTGTTTTCACTAACACAAAAAAACCGTCGTTTGAGCTAGTGAAATACGACCCATTGAACAACACATATCTCGGCGGCGCCACATTCCGCATAGCGAGGATCGAGGATGGCAGCCGCTACCTCGACCGCATAACCGATATAGACGGGCGCATCCATATTGACGGCCTTGAACCGGGCGTCTACTCGGTGCAGGAGCTATCCGCCCCGGCGGGTTATGTCATGGATGAAACGGAATACCATGTGCAGCTATTCCCGGGCAGGACAAGCCAAATCGTTATTGAGAACATAAGGAAGCCGTCGCTCATCGTGTGGAAGTACGATGAACAGACGGCGCGGACATTGCCCGATGCCGAATTTTCCATAGCATATAAAGGCGGCAGTGTCATATACGAGGGCGTCACAAACTCGGAGGGCTTCATCAGGCTCGACGATCTTGACGTCGGCTGGTACACAGTTACTGAAATGGCTCCGCCACCGGGTTACCTGAACAGTGCGCCCTCGACGCGTGACGTTTACCTTGAAGCAGGCAGGACGGTCGAAATCAAATTTGACAACCTACGTTGCCCCACGCTCACAGTGGTCAAGCTCGACTCCATCACCAAAGACCCCATCAGGAACGTCCGCTTCAATGTCAGGTTCTCCCCTGCAGCGAACTTCATAGGCGGCGTCGTTGACCTTGGCAACTATACGACCGATGAGGGCGGGCGAATAATGCTCGACAATAACCTCCAATCGGGCTGGTACCGCGTGACGGAACTGGAAGCGCCGCCGGGCTACATTATGAAAGAGCCGATAGTGCAGGATATTTTTCTGCGGGGCGGCGAGGACAAAACGCTCACTTTTGAAAACATCCCCCGCTCCGCGCTTATAATCCACAAGACCGACCTCAACGGGCTGCCACTGCAGGGGGCGACATTTGAAGTCCGCTACCTCGGCGGGACGTCCGGCAGCGGCGGCACGCTAATAAAGACAGGCGTGACTTCGCCTAACGGCACCATAACTATAACGGGGCTTGCCCCCGGAACCTATGTTGTAGAGGAGACGGTCCCCGCGCCGGGGCATCAGCTCAGCAACCCGTCGGTGCAAACCGCGATCATCACTGACTCCGACCAGTGCGTGGTGGAGCTGCATTTCTCTAACCCGCGTATGGGTAGGCTCATTATTGAGAAGCGGAGCAGCGCGGCAAACCACCTGCCGATCGCGGGTGTGACGTTCAGGGTGACGGACAGCAGCGGCGCGATCATCGGGCCAAACAACGGGCTATACACAACAGACCCGACAGGCATGATCATCATCGATGAATGGCTGCCGATAGGCTCTACGGTAGTGGTCACGGAGGTATCCGGGCCGGAGGGGTATAACCTCGACGCGCCGCCGCAGACTGTGCGCATACAGGAGGGCTCCACACATACGCTTGTCTTTTATAACAGCCCGAAATCGGGACTGCAGATAATAAAGGTGGACGCAAGCACAAAGCAGCCGCTCAAGGATGCCCGCTTCCGCGTGGTCAGGGCGAATGGCGAAGTCATCGGCGACTATACCACAGACGCGGACGGGCTCATAGTCATTCCCAACCTTGAGCCGGGGTGGTACAAAGCCTTTGAAACCCGCGCGCCCGATGGGTACATCCTTGACGACACGCCAAAGGATTTTGAAGTCACGGGCAATCAATTCATCCGGCTGGAGTTTGAGGACCGGGCTTTGTCAGGCTTGCTTATAGTTAAGTACGATTCCAACGACAGGTCAAGGACGCTTGCGGGCGCCGTGTTCTCGATAGCTGACAGCTCTGGGAGCTTTGTTGGATACGCAAACGGAAGATTCACCACAGACAGGCAGGGCCAGATACTCGTAAGCGGCCTGCCACCGGGGACGTATATCGTAACGGAGATATCAGCGCCATCCGGGTATAAGCTTGATGAGACGCCCCAGACTATCATGATTGACGCCGGGGAGGGGCTCTACAGCCTTTCGTTCTACAATGAGCCACTCGGCGGGCTCGTAATATTGAAGATCGACGAGGACACAAGGCAGCCAATCCCGAATGTGGAGTTTACCGTCGCTAAGATGAACGGGGAGCGCCTGTCCGCTAACACATACATCACTGACGCGCATGGTTTGATACGGATATACGGGTTAGAGGACGGGTGGTACACAGTCACAGAAGTAAAAGCCGCTGACGGGTACATGCTCGACCCGACGCCGCACAACATCGAAGTAAAAAATGGTGTGGCAGCGCCGCTGAGGATCACCAATATAAGGGCTGCGTCTTTGATGATAGAAAAGACGGACTCAATCACCGGCGAGGGCATATATGGCGTCACGTTCGTCCTGTATGATTCGGGAAAGAACCCGATCATGCAGATCACTACCGACCAAAACGGTTTTGCGTATGTCCGCAATGAACTCACCGCAGGGAGGTACTACCTCCGCGAGCTTGAGCCTGCCGAGGGGTACGAGCGCGACGACCAGTGGAAGACGATCTACATCGAGGCGGGGAAGACCACTCATGTTGAGTGGAAAAACACGCCGATACGTGCGCAGATCCAGATAGTTAAATACTCTGCCGACTACAACAGCGTAACGGGTACCCCGGCTGGCAGTCTGCTACAAGGTGCGGTATACGAGATTACCCGCGCAAGGAGCGGTGCAGTCGTCGGCTACATAACGACAGACGCCCGGGGCGTCGCGGCGTCTGAGCCTCTGCCGCTGGGGAGGTACATCATCACAGAGGTGACGGCGCCGCAATACTATCAGCTTTCGGGGGAGCGAATTGAGGCCGACCTCGAATACCCCGGCCAGATAGTGCGCCTGTCGGCTTACAACAAGAGCGATGTGCTCGGCACGGAGATTCGCAAGACAGGTAACATTGAAGTGATAGCCGGCGACAGTATGCGGTACGATATTTCAATATCGAACACGTCAAATGTGCCGCTCAGCGAATTCTATTGGCAAGACCGCTTGCCCACTGACGCAGCAAGAGTGCAGACCATCACGACTGGCACGTACAACCAGCGGCTGTACTACCGTATCATATACAAGACCAACTACAGCGAATGGCGGGTACTGGCGTCAAACTTGCTCAGCACGAACAACTACTCGTACAACCTCTCCGCCGCAGCGCTTGGGTTGATGGGCGGGGAGATGGTCACGCATATACGATTCGAGTTTGGCACAGTGGCGGCAGGGTTCGCCAACGTCACAAGGCCGACCGTGACGGTGCAGACGCTCCCGGGGCTGGCGGACGGGTACCAGATAGTCAACCGCGCCGAGGTCGGGGGCAAATACGGAGGCGCACCGCAGGTGTCCACGACGGCGTGGGTGACAAAAGTGGTTCGTTTCGGCACTACCCCGGACCTCCCACGCACAGGCCACTAAAACAGTTCAAGACAGCGAAACAGCCCCGATCCGGGGCTGTTTCGCTGAAAGGAGAAACACATGAAGAAACTATTCCAAAGGCACGTCGGCCCTCAGCTTCACAAGTGCTACATATGCATTATGGCCACGGCCATCATGGGTCTTTGCCTTGCGCCTCCGACGCTTGCGGTAGACAATATGTGGGATGTGGCGAACAGGATCATCGTGGACGTCTATAGCAAAATTGCGGGTGTTTCCACGGTGCTTGCAGGCCTGATGTCCGCCGTAGCCGTCATAGGAGCCAAATTGTCAAACAATCAGCACAAGGTGGATCAGGCCTGGGACTGGCTGCGCAGGATATGGATCGCTTGGGCGATAATAAACGGAATTGGTGCGTTTTTAGCGTACATCCGGCCCTTATTTGACGGGCTCGCGACAATTAGTTGACGTATTCTTAACGTATCCAATGGAATTTGATTGGTTCACCCTGCTCGATGCTATCCATCTCATGGTGATCTGCCGTCACTATAATGTAACCTGATACAGAGGCAATGCTTAAAGCTATAGAATCGGCAATTGACATCTTATAGCTGGCTTTAAGGCGCCCCGCTTCCTTGAGCGCATCTATGCTGAGATCGCTAACTATGCTTATAGGCAGCGATAGGGTTTCGTTTAAGACTTCTTCGGCTTTGTCTTTTCCAAAATCACGAAGCACGCCATAATAGACTTCCAACAGGTTGACCATACTCATTGACACTGTCGCGTTCCCGCTATAAGTACGGGTCAGTATGTCGTCAACCACATCCGCGCCGTCTTCGTCGTTAATGTAGGCAATCAAGGCGCACGCATCCATAAGGTACTGGTCAGTCATCCTTCCAACTCCTTATCTGCTTGCTTTTGCGCAAAGTAGCGCTCGGTGGAAAAACCTGTACCCTTAAGCATTCCACGCAACCGCCTCGATTGTTTCGGGGCAGGCGTCAATAACACACCCTCGTCTACTTCACGAATCAATACAAGGTCCGAACCTATTAGGTCAGCGAACTCTTGTGGAAGCTGCAGAGTGTTTGTATCGATAACTGCTTGGCGCATCTTCAAATCACCATCCATTTGCTCTTTCCATCATTATACATATAAACAGTGTAAAAAACAACGTCAGGCGGTGATAAAAATTCTTGAAGGCATATTGAAAGGCCTGCTCCAGTGGCTGTACGGGCTCATGCTCGAAGTGGTCGAATACATAGCGAACAACCTGCTTGACGTGTTCTCGATGGACCTTGCGTATTTTGAATCCGCCCTGCCAGCGGCAAACGACATATTCACCATCATTCTGGCAACGGGGTGGGCGCTGCTGCTCGGCAACCTCGTGTTTCAGGCGTCTAAAAGCATGATGACCGGACTCGGGTTCGAGGGGGAGGATCCAAAGACCCTGTTCGCGCGGACATTCGTGTTCGCGTTTTTGCTGCTTGCCAGCAGGCAGACATGCGACATCGGGCTCGGCATATCGCAAATGCTCATCACCCTGCTCCAGATACCGAGCAGCGTGTCCATCCACACTCCGTCTGAGAGCTTTTTCAACATCGGAGCCTCATGGATCCTCGTCCTTATTGTCGGTGTTGTGCTGATGTGGCAGATAGTGAAACTGTTCTTTGCGGTGGGCGAGCGGTACTTCCTGATGGGCGTGCTGACATTGCTTGCACCATGGGCGTTCGCTATGGGCGGTAGCCGCAGCACCGCAGAGATATTCAAGGGCTGGGCGCGGATGTTCTGTACCATGTGCCTGATGATGGTGCTGAACGTCGTTTTCCTGAAGATACTGCTGAACGCTATGGGGATAATGCCGTCAGGGCTGGGCGTCGTGGCGTGGCTCATTTTCATCGTCGCCATCACTCGTGCGGCTAAGAAGATAGACGGCGTCATACTCCGTATCGGGCTCAGTCCGTCCAACACGGGCGGGCAGGGGCGCGGGCTCCCGGGTATGCTGTCGTTTGCAGTCATGAGGGCAGCGACGACCCATATCATGCAAGCTGCAGGCAACGGGACCTCAGACAAGTACCGGACCCCGCCGAAAGGCGGCCCGAAACCGCCGGGCGCGCAAAGCGCGGGAACGGGCGGTGCGTCAAACCGCGGCAGCCCGTCAGGGGGCGCCGCATATCATAGCGCGGCCGTCACACAAAACAGCGGCGGCAGTCCGCAGTCGCCGCCGCAGCCAAGCGTGAGCAACACAGCAAAGCCAGCGGCAGGAAATGTACATGATGCGCCCGCACGCGCGCAAACCCCGCAACAAAGCCAGGCGCAACCGCCACATCCGGCAGCGCCTGGGAACCAAAAGGGAGCGGCGCACACCGTAACCAACTCCCCTGAAACCGCTGCCCCCACGCCGGGCGGGCAAGCAGCCACAGGTAGCCATGCCACAAGTATAAACACAGGCGCTGCAGGGGCGGCGCCACACACGCCAACCCCCCTATCAGCATCAAGCCCCGGGGCGGCAGAGAGGCAAACCCCGGCTCAACTGGCTGCCAGCGGATTACCGCCACGGCAAGCGCTTTCGACAATACAGAACAACAGCAGTAGGCGTAGTTCTGTCAGCAAGTCAAGCAGCGCAAGCAGCGCAGGCAACGCCCGGAACTCAGTTTTCAGCGCAGGCGCAGCAGGGAACGCGGCGCGGGTCGGCAATGCCGCGCAACCCATACACCCACCAATCCCCCGCTCCGGCCCTGCAGATAAGGCCACATCGCCAGCCGCAATGCAGCCGGCGCCGCAGGGGTCGCCCGGGGCTCTGCGGCCGACACGGTACTCGTCGGTTCCCCCAAGCACCCGGGCAGCCCAGTACAGGACCGGCGCACCCGGCGCGGCAGGGATGCAACCGAGTCCGTTGGCGCACCAGGGCGGCGCTAGTATGAGTACGCGGAACCAGGCGGATATTATCGCAGATCAGAACAACTCCCGCAATGATGCAAATAACCTGTCAAACCGCGAAAGCATGACGCTATTAGGGCAAAATGCGGGCATAGCCGCACGAAGCCCAGCACACCCAACGGGCCCCGGCGCGGCAGGGGCGCGCATAACCACCGCTCCCGCCGACAAGCCCAAAGGGGCGATACAGCCCCAACCGACCCCGTTGCCGACCCAAACGCCAGTCAGCCCCGCATGCGCCGCAGGAATCACACCCACCCCCGTAAAACCTGCGGTCAACCCAGCGGAACGATTGCGAGCGGAGAGGGGCTACGACGGGGCGCAGCGGATGCCCGAGCTTGCGAAAGCGGAGAGAAGCGTAGTCCGAGGCGATGAGACGCGGCAGGGGGAAACGCCCCAACGCAAGACAAACTTCCCCGAAACAGTGCGCACACCTGCGCCCGGCATATCCGGTAAAGCGGCGCGCCCGGTTAATACGCCGTACCCTGTCAGGAAACCGGACATGGTGGGAACGCGCCAGTCAGCTACGGCGGCGAACAGCTCCGCGCGCATAAGCAAGCCGGGGGCCAACAGCCGCAAAAAAGCCAAAGGCATGCGCGGGAAGAAATACAGGAGGTAGATAGTCATGGGTAGCGACAATAATACAGGCAAAGGATCCCGCGTAGCTTCGCTGGCGGCGAACATCGGCATAGGCGCGGCGACCGGCGGTATTTACGGCGCGGCGGCGGGCGCTGCCAAATCGCTCCTGCCGGAGATAATAAAGGCGGCGGCGATCATCATAGTAGCGTTGCTGATGCTCCCGACGCTCATATTCACTGCGCTGCCCAACATCCTGTTCGGGTACAGCAGCTCCTTAGTGGACGACGTAAAAAAGCTTACAGACAAGGCATACAGCATAGACGCGGCGTACAGGGAGGTCCAAAACTACAGTCAGGCGGAGATAGACAGGATAATCGAGGAGATAACGAGTTCGCACACAAACGAGGGCGGCGAGGCGGACTACGACGAGGTCGAAGTCAATACCGAAATGGGCAACACCAATATGTACTGGTTCATCGCCATAACATCGGTAGCGCACAACCAGGACCTGTTCACGATGAGCGAAGAATCAATAAAGGAAATGGTGATACGGAAAATCGTGTCGTCCTCGTCGCTGCTCAGCAGGGTGGTTGGAGAAGGCGACAGTCAGGAGACAATACGGACGCTGAAGATCGACATAGAAGACCTTGACCCTGAGCAGCTCATGGATAAGCTCGGCTTCGACGACGACGAGCGCAACTGGGCGCGGCTCCTGTATTCGACGCTAGCAGACGAGCAACTCTCGGAGGCGGACGCAAGGGACGGCAGCGGGGGCTCATATGTCAACTACGGCAATATCACGTTCACCGACACGTCTACCCCGGTGGTCTACTACAACCAGTTTGACGCCCGCTGGGCCGACCTCCCGTATGGCAGGACGGGGAAGATAAGCACGTCCGCTTGCGGGCCGTCGGCACTCGCCATAGCCGTGTCATCGCTAACAAGCCGGCAGGTGACGCCCCCCGAAGTAGCGGGCTGGGCCGCAGAAAACGGCTACTACTGCGAGGGCAACGGCTCGTACCGCTCCCTGATAACCGAGGGCGGAGCCCATTACGGGCTCACAGTAGAAGGCATAGGGCACGATGCCGAAAAACTCGCTGCGGCGCTGTCTGACGGCAAGCTCGTTATAGCGATAATGGGGCCCGGGCATTTTACGCGCAATGGGCACTTCATAGTCCTACGCGGTATAACCTCGGATGGAAAGGTGCTGGTCGCCGACCCGGGCTCATATACCCGGTCGAACGAAAAATGGGATCTGAGGCTGATACTCAACGAAGCGGGGCGCAGTACCGTTGAGGGCGGCCCGTTTTGGGTCATGTCGGCATGAGCCGCGCAACGGTGATGCGGACCCTGCGGATGAAATACGGAGTCACGGCAAGGGAACTCGCCGGAGCCGCAGGGGTGTCGCAGCAGTTCATAAGCGACCTGGAGCTTGGAAAATACTGTGGCCGCTATGAATTCGCCGCGAGCGCGGGGCCTATGGTGCGGAAAGCGTTCGAGAGCGTCGCCCTGCACCGTGCGCGGCAGGTGTGCGGACTGCTCGCAGACCTGTCCTGCAACGAGGCGCGCCTGCTGGATTTTTTGGAGGGAAAAGATGAACTATGAGACATATTACATACCAGCCAACTATACGGACGCCGGTAAAGTCTTTGGGGTGTTCGAGATCCGTAACGTTATTGAAGCGCTGCTGATAGGCGCGCCTGTGCTGTTCCTGTGCGCATCGCTGATCCCGCTCGATATCACGGCAAAGGTAATAGTGACGCTGGTGGCGTTCATACCGCTGGCAGGATTCGCGCTGATAGGTATAAGCGACGACAGCCTTTCAAGGTGGCTGAAAGCATGGCTCGGCTGGAGGAAAAAACGCAGGGTGCTGACATATAGGGGGGAGGTTGGCCATAGTGGGCTTGAAAGAGCTTATCTTCGGTGGCAGCATCAAAGGGTTTGACGGGCCGTCGGGTGGGTATGCCGGGAGCGTGCAGGAGTGGCTCCCAATAAAGAACATCGTCGGCGGGGTGGCCGTTACGAAAGACAGGCGCTTCGTCAAGGTCATCGAGGTGCTGCCTGTGAACTTCCACCTCAAAACGCCGCACGAGCAGCAGACGATCATTTACTATTTTGCGTCGTACCTGAAAATAGCGCCCAATAATCTACAGATACGCGTCATGACCCAGCGGCTCGACCTTGAGGGCTACATAGCGCAGATGCGCAGATACTATGACACAGAGGATAATGAAAAGTGCCGGGAGATGATCGAGGACAATATCAGGGAGGTCTCATACATCGTCTCGAACGAGGTGACGACGCACAGGTTCTTCATAGTGTTCCAGCACGAGCCACAGATGAAGGCGCGCGGCGGCACTGTCCGCGCCATCGCGGAGAGGCTGGCCGAGGAGTCGGACACCGCCCGGCGCTACCTAGACCTGTGCGGGTTGGAGGTGCTGGAGCCAGACTATGCGGACAATGCATTGCTCGACTTGCTGTACGAGACGATAAACAAGAACACTGCCCGGCGCGTAAAGCTACCGGACGGCGTTTTCGACATGATGACTGCGGTACACGGCGCCTACGGCGGGTAGCCGCATGAGAGGAAAGGATATATGTTGAGGAGCAAAAAAATTCCTGCGTCCGAGATTAACGGGCAGTTTGAAGGCGGATTTGACGAAACCGGGGCGCCGGCAAAAAAGCGCCCCCGCATCAAGCTGCCGTTCGTAAAAAAAGACGGCGGCGGCGACGACATGCTGATCGAGCAAGGCTCTACGACGCTGCTTGACATCCTCTCCCCATCGGACATAGACCTCACAGGGCGCGGGCACATCGAAGTCGACGGCGTGTGCCATGCCTACCTGTATGTCACTGGCTACGGCTACTCCACAGTCGTAGGCAACGGCTGGCTATCCGCGCTCGTCGAGGCCGGGGAGGGCGTTGGGCTCAACTTCATAATCAAGCGCCAGCCGAGGGAGAAAGTCCTGTCAAAGATATCGCAGGCAACGATGGTGAACCGCTCGCGTATGCGCGACGTCGGGGACACTCGCCAGGACTACGAGGAGCTCGACAGCGCGATTAGCGCGGGCCTTTACATCAAAGACAATATAAACCGCAATAGCGAGGACTTCTATTATATGCACACTATTATAGAGGTAACAGCGGACGACGCGGATACCCTTGAGTACCGCGTGTCGGCGGTGGAGACGCTTTGTGTGTCCATAGATATGCTCGCCAAGCGCTGCGACTTCAAGCACGAGCAGGGCTTCCTGTCGTCTTTGCCGCTGTTGTGCCTCGACCCGGACATAGAGCGCAAGTCGCGGCGCAATGCGCTGACCACTGGCGTGGCTGCGTCGTTCCCGTTCGCGTCGTTCGAGCTGTGCGACAAGCGGGGCATATTCCTCGGCAAGAATATGCATAACAACTCAGCCTGCATGATCGACCTGTATGACCGGTCCAAATACAGCAACGGTAACGTGGCGTGGTTCGGCGCGACGGGTGCCGGGAAGACGTTCGGCATACAGTGCGCCGCCATGCGGCTGCGCGAGCAGGGCAAGCGCATATTCATCATCGCCCCAAGCAAGGGCTATGAGTATCGTACCGCCTGCGAGGCCATAGGTGGTGAGTACATAAAGTGGGCGCCTTCGTCGGATGACAGCTACAACATCATGGAGATTCACCGAAAGACCCTTGACGCAGACTCTGAGGCGAGGGGCATATCGCGCAACGACTCACTTCTTGCCAACCATATATCGAAGCTGACAGCTTCTTTCGCGCTCCTGAAGCGTAACCTCACGGATGAGGACATGAACTATCTGGACACGTCGCTTGTCGAGTGCTACAAATCTTTCGGCATCACATTCAGCAATGATTCGCTTTTTGACCAAGGCGGAGGGTATAAGGAGTTCCCCACGCTCGTAGACTGGCACGGCACGCTCGAAAGTAAGGGGGAGACCCGGCACCTTGCGATACCGCTGTTGCGGTTCGTCACGGGGTCGGCTGCGAGCATGGTACGCAAGTCAAACATCAAGAGGGGCGCGAAGTATTATGTGTTCAACGTCTCCGAGGCCCCGGACGAGCTCCGCGAGTTCGTCACGTTCTGGTCAACGCAGTTCTGCGCCGACATGGCGCAGGAGTCCATCCTGACTGAGGACGCCCTCATAATAGACGAAAGTTGGATACTCGTCGGCGCGGCGTCCACCCCGGAAATAGCTGGGCGCGTACTGGAGCTTGCCAAGACCATACGCGGCTACAACGGCATCCTCATATCTGCGTCGCAAGACCTGGCGGACTTCCTCTCGCTCGACGACGGGCGTTACGGCAAGGGTGTCATAAACGCCTGCCGCATCAAGATAATAATGCAGCTTGAGGAAGCGGAGGCCCAGCTCGTGAAGGGCATACTCAACCTCTCGGACAACGAGGTAACGCAGATAACGCGCAGCAGACGCGGTGAGGCGCTGCTCTCGATCGGCAACAGCAGGATAAGCCTTTCGATACACTCAAGCGCCAGGGAGTACGAGGTCATATCCACCGCCGCCGCCGACATCGCAGCGTCGCGGGCCCGGAACTGACTGGGGGTTAAAAATGCGGGATGGTTTTAGAAACGATATGGAAAGGGTTCGGAATATATCCTTTGGGGCGTATAAAGCGAGCGGTGCGCTTATGGCTATGCTCAGTAGCGGGAGCGTCGACCTGGGCAGCGCAGCGGCCACACTTGAAAGGATGACGGCGCAATACGAGGCCGGGGCAGTCGCGCTCCGCAACATCTGCGAAACGTACCTGCCGCGCTGCCGGCTTGAAAGCGCAAAACCGGCGGCGCCATACATCGACGTCTCAGGCAAGCTCGAGGTGAACGAATACGGCTGGCTACACATTGAGCTCAACGCGCTGCTGCCAAACTGCCGCTATAAAACGCCGGATTACCTGGCAGATACGATCACCCGCCTACTCGACGGCTACGAAGGGCGCTGGCGTCGGCTGCCCCGGCACGACAAGGCGATGCTGATAATAGACGAGCATTGCGACATAGATTCTAGGATGGTGTATGACCAGGACAACAAGGGGTGGAAAGCGGTTCCCAACGCCCTAAAGAACAGGGTCATAAAAGACGACGACCAGTTTTCGCTGAGCGTCGCCCTGTTGTCGACCAAGAGTGAGACGAAGGCTTGCCATATTTACCTTCTCCCACAAGACGAGGCAGGGGATTTCTTTTGCCTTAGAAACGATAATTGCACAGCTTTCCCATAGAGTGCGCCCGGGGAAACGCAGAAAAACCAGCCCCCGGGCTCGCGTTTTACCGCGCGTTACATTTTCAAGGCGGCGCCGTTCAGCCGCCCGTTACATCGGGTATGCGACGTAACGGGCGGGGCTGTGCGCGAAAACTTGCAGCAGCAGCAGTTGGCGCGCTGCCAGCCGCGCGTTACGTCAGCCCGTATGTAACGCACCCCGTATACCCCGCGTTACATACGGCCCAAATATGGGTTTGATAGAGGTGATGATTACATGAAGCCCGACCGCAGGGATTTAGAACTGCTGCGTCTAGCCGGAAGATACCGCTGGCTGCCCCTAGACGCTTTTAGCAGGTTTGGTTTCGAGAGAATAGGCGAAGACATCGCGGTACTCGTGAAGCTCGGCATGCTCAGCATAGCCCGCAATAAGTTGTATATCCAGCTCACGCCGAAGGGCGTCCGCATACTGGCGGAAATGGGCTTCGATAGCGACGTTGCCGCAAAACGCCCCTATGAGAACAGCGTCACCCTGCGCCGCCGCCTGGAGGCCGCCTCGGTTATGCTGACTGCCCTCCGGGCAGGAATAGATACACTCCCCGATGGAGTGGACGCCCTGCGTAGCCAGCCGGTGTTTTTGCCGCTGTCCGCATTCCGGTCGGCCACCACCAACCCGGCGAGCAACAGCACATGCGCCGGGTTCGGACATTGGGGCGGCAAAGCGTTTATGCTCCATTTCGTCAGCCCCGCCAGCAATGGCATGTACCTGGCGACTGAGCTCAAGACTTTCCACAACCTAGCGTCTGTATTCTCCCAAAGCATCGACGAACCCGAAGCTCTGGTTTTCGCAGGCACTAGCTATAGGCAGGTCTACGGGCAGCTTACGTCGCAGGCGCCCCCAAAGAAAAAAGGCGCCAAAGGGTTCCGGGATTTCGCGCACGTATACGGCAGCGCAGACGTCACGATCCACCTGCTTTCATGCGACGAAACCGGGGCGATGCAGCTCGCTCTCATGCGCCAGCCGGACTACAACGCGAGGATAGCGCGTGCCGCATACGGCGAAAGATGGGAGCCGCACGACAGGCAGATACCTGACGCCGACGGGGCCATCGACGGGGGCCGCACTCTGCTGATAGCTGCGGACATGGACATACACCGCGCCGAGCGCGTTATTGAGAATGCGAGAAAGCGCGGCAGGAAAGGCGTGGCGCTTATCGCGTTCAAGGAGCAGATGGAAGGCTTGCTCATGGGCCTGTTCCCGCACGACGGCTTTGTGTTGTTCCTGAAAATAAACCGCGAAGTCCTCGACGCCGCTTTCGGCGAAGATTTCTCGCTCGACCCGTTTGGCGGCGGGCCCGATAGGGGAGGGCGGCATGGCTAGGCTGTCTGAATGGGCTGCAAAGCTGGAGGCGGGGGCTGGGGGCAAATTCGGAAGGCTCCTGTCGCGGCACAAGGGCAACATAAAGAAACGCATCCCCTTTGTTGTTGTGGCGTGGTACTTCTACGGCATGTTCGTAAACTCAATAAGGCTCGGCATACGCTCGACATTCAACAACACCGGCGAGCCCGCCGGCAGCATATGGGTGGCAAATCCGTTCCGCAATTTCATCGCCGTCTTCACACTGCAAGGCCTCGTGATTACCGGCGCCTGCGTCCTCCTGTTCTGCCTTATAACGAAAAAAGGGTATATCTTCTTTTCAGGTTATAAATACACGAAGGATCCGCGCGGCTTCGACATCCTGCCCGACGGCACGCACGGCTCGTCAGGGTTCATGGCGCCAAAGGAAATGAATGCTGTGCTGAATATGGAAAGCGTCAAAGACGCCGAAAGCACTGTCATTGGCAAACTCAAAGAACATCCCGGTGACGATGACAAATACGCCAAATATCTGTCAATCAGGAAAGACTCCGGGCTGTCCGACCATACGATCGTGTTTGGTTCAACCGGCTCAGGGAAGTCCAGGGGCTATGTCATACCATTCATCTTCCAAGCGGTCAAGCGCAGGGAGTCGATAGTTATTGTCGACCCAAAAGCGGAGCTGTACGAAAAGACGTCGGAGTACCTGCGCAGCGAGTACGGCTACACTACCCGGGTGTTCAACCTGCTCGACACGGAGAATAGCGACGGCTGGAACTCCTTTGCCGATATCGAGGCCGACCCGAATCTTGTGGACTCTATCGCGGAGGTCATTATAAAGAACACGTCGAACACATCAGAGAGGTCGGACTTTTGGGAGAAAGCCGAGAAAAACCTGCTCCAAGCCCTGATGCACTATGTCCAGCGCCAAACGGTCCCCGGCACAGGCAGGCTGCTCCCGATACAGCAGCGCTCGCTCGGCGCGATATACAGGCTCTTGTCCGACGAGTCGTTCGCCGACCTTGACCGCAAGTTCGGGGAGCTGCCGAAGGACCACCCCGCGAAAGCGCCCTATGGGATATTCAAACTCGCGAACCGCCAGATATGGGGAAATATCGCCATAGGCTTGGGGAATAGATTGTCTGTATTCCAAAACGCCCAGATGGATAAGATAACCTCCTACAACGACATCGACCTCACACTCCCCGGCAGGGAGCCTTGCGCGTACTACTGCGTCATCTCCGCCCAAGACAGCCAGTACGAGTTCCTGAGCTCGCTGTTCTTCTCCTGCCTGTTCACGAGGCTAACGGACTATGCGAGGCGCGATGGCGTCAACGGCCGCCTCCCGGTTTGTGTAAACTTTTTGTTAGAAGAATTTTGCAACATAGGTAAGCTCGTTGACTTCAAGAAGCAGCTCGCGATCCTTCGCGGCTTCAACATCAACTGCCAGGTCGTCGTGCAGAGCGTGGCGGGGCTCGCGGACCGATATGAAAAGAAAGAGTGGGAGGAGATAATATCCCACTGCGACACCACCATCTGTCTCGGGGTCAACGACCTCATGACAGCGCAGTACATTTCCGATAAGTGCGGCAGCGTCACTATCAGGGTGGACAACAACCAGATGCCGCTCATGCCCCTGTTCTCGCCAGTGTACCACTCGACCCGGCCATACAGCCAGACCCGGAGCAACACGAAGCGCGCACTCATGATGCCTGACGAGATTATGCGGATGGACAACAAAAAATGCATCGTGCTCCTACGGGGGCAGAAGCCGCTGATGCTCGACAAGATCGTGCCGGAGGAGTTCCCGGTGTTCTCGAACCTCCGGTACACACGAATAAAGGACTACACCCCGGAATGGCGCAAGGACGGCGGTGCGGCTAACGAGGCTGATGCGCCTTTAAGCAGATTCGAGGAACCTGAAAGTGGCACGGACCAGCTTGATATGTTCTCCGAAAACTATGGCGCCGATGATGCCATAGCACCACCACATGAGCCCGAATCCTCCGCCGTTGGCGAAGACAAAACGAAGAAAAGCTGGCTACCCGATGTGGAGTATTTACTACCGGGAGAATACAGCAGGATGCCAGACAATACGGGCGTGCCTGACTCCGTCTCAGGGCACGGCGTTGAAGTGATGGAGTTAGCCCCGGAGGAGGTCATAGCACAGAATAATCGCTATTACGATGAAGCGCAGAGAGAAAAATAAGGCTGCTGATATCGCAAACCTTGCAATGATCTTTATCCGTTATGAATATATACGAAAGAACATCCCATAGCTGGAATGCCCTTCTACCAAAACACCCTGATGGACGACATTACAGCCGCCTTACTGTCTCCAGCACCGTACGAGTGAAATTACTTGGTAATGAAAATTTACCACATATCACATTAACCTGTCAAGAAGTATTTTTTCCGAGGTAAACCTTCGTATTACGGCTCTCTGAAAAATCAAACAGTCTTTTCCCGCAAATACTATCTAGCAACATCACAGCATTATCAACGCTTGTCTCATCATGCTTTTCGAGATTTCTGTAGAAAGTATTGGAAACGAAATCAATAAACTGAAGTAAAGTATGATTTTTAGAATTTCCATATTTAACTTCGAAATGAGTACACAGCGGGTTGAGAACTGTTAGCTGTTGCTCTAAGTACCCGTCCAGGGTGTACTTGGCGTCAGTTGATATGTTTTGCTCATCCAGTAGCAAGTGCATTGTGTTGGTATCATTCGCGTATCCACTGCTTTTGCGAAATAGGTTATCCAAATACGTCTGGAGGATATAGTTGAATGTTCTCGCATGGTTCCTAATGAAACTGTCTGTCGTGTAATTGTTGTCAAGCACAATGATGCCAAGTTCAAAATCGTCTTTGCAATTTCTAATAACCCGGTCATATATGTTTTTCTTTCTAGTTTCTGATACTTGAGAACCTTTGATTTCGCCGTTTTTATCGTATAAAGCCTTGTATTTTTCAGTTTTCAGCAGAGTTGCTAACCCTTTTTTAAAGTACCGTTTTAGTCTGGTCGAATCCCTTGTGAACAAAATAGCGATAATGGAGAACCTGTTATGCGCAATGTCAGTTTTGGTTATAGAGCCTGATTCATCCACATAAGCGGACAACCCGTATTTTGTAACTTCCACTGTTGGTACCGTCCTTGTTAGATAGCCCCAGTGTAACATATCGTGGAATAATATGCAAAATCAAATCTCGTTGCGTTTTCCAATACCTCAAATACCAACTGTTAGAAGATGGCTTTTAACACTAATGCTCATCGATTGGAGGGATCTATATGAAGGCAGCTACATTATCGAAAAGACCGGGCTTCAGCCTTATGCGGCAATCTGACGTCCAGTCATTCTACCACTTGCAGATGCCCCGCTGGCTGTTCTATGACAAAAGGTACATGCCTTTGTCGCTTGAGGCTAAAGTGGTCTATACGTTTTTGCTCAACCGCTTCCAGCTTTCAAAACTCAATAATTGGATAAACGACGACGGCGAAGTCTTTATCATCTACACACGCCAGTCCCTGGCTGACGAGATACAGATATCGTACCGCCGCGTCATAGAGTGCGTTAAGGAGCTTAAAGCGTTGGAGCTAATATGGGAGCACCGCTGCGGGCGCGGCGACGCCAACCAGATATACCTCGCGCGCGCCGGCCTAACAGGCTGCTGCGATTGCAGCAATGACAACGGATACAACAGTACGCCCTTTACAGTGCAGGAAGATGCAAGACATGCCGATTCCGCACATCTCGATGGCGGCGCCAGCCATGAACCCGAAGCGCAGACCCTATGCCCGCAGGATGAGGCTATACCGCCAAGACCTGTAGAAACCGCACATCATGAAGTGCAAAACCAGTATGTCAAGAGCTGTGAAAACGGCACTTCAAGAAGTGCGGGGATGGCATTTCAAGACCTGCGAGAACCGCACGCCAGTTATATAGATAAGAACAATACTGACTTTAGTGATATTGATAGTCAGTCAGTCCGTCATGCGCACACGCGCGCGAGGGCGAGTCCTGACAGACGGGCGGACGGCGAAATAGAGGAACTCGACGGGATCATCGAACGCTGCGACCTGTGGACGTTCCCTTTGGAAACGGCAAAGGTGTTTGAAAGCGCGATAGAACGCCTGTACTTCTCGGAGAGCTTCAAAATAGGCAACTGCACACTGCCGCAGAGGAAAGTCCGCTCGCACCTTAACGAGCTCGATAATATCAAGCTCCAAACTGCCGAGTACAAGATTTCGCGAAACACGGACACCGATATACGCAATACGACGGCTTACACGATGGCCGTTGTTTTCAATTCCATATGGGAGACGGAGAGCGACCTGATGAACGACCCGTACCTCAACAGCCTGAGTAACACGTCTTGCCCCGTGGATCCCGAAAGGCGGGATGGCTGATGTTCACTGTCACACCGGATCAGAAATATATCCTTTCTGTGCTTGACGCGACGAAAATAATGCGAAAGAGCCAGGTTGTCAAGCTGCTTAGTAAATTGGGCGCTGGGTATACGGAGGACTATGCGCTCCGCTGTTTATTGCAGCTAAAGTACATACGCAAAGTAGCATGGAAAACAGACGATGTGCTCGCTGTCCCCATGATGTTCAATGAGCCGATAGATGAAGATATGCTGTCTGCTATCGATGTCATGCTGGATTTGACTGACAAACAAATCCTATCTGTAGCAGCCGGGCCGGAGCCATATAAACTGAGGTTTTTATCTGCCGGGGACGAGGGGGCGAAAGGCTTTGCCGTCATTGCCTTTAACACGGGCACTGCAAGCAAGATAAAAACCTCCATACCCGACGCACCGGACGGCCACACCATCATATTCCTGCTGTCACACATGCACCAAAGCGACAGGGTCAAAACAACTTTACCGCATTATTACGCGGTACGCGATGGCGGCAAGTACCGCTATTTCAGGAAGGGGTGATCAAAGCGGATATTTTAATGCAATCACACCAAAACGATTTTAAGGAGGAACCCAAGTATGCCCAGAAAAAAGATTGAAGAACCGGAAGTATCCGGACAGGATGAAGCGCCGGCTGATTTTGCAGTCAATGAAACGACTCCCGATGAGCCTATAACGCACGGCGATGGAGATGTGGCGCAGGAGTCAGCGGAAAACGCCGATGCTGAAAACGCGCCCGTAGCGGGCAAGCGCCGTACAAGCAAGCGTGTCAGTGAAACGGCCCCGGAGCCACTTGACGGCACAGATCGACAGGACGGTGTCGATGGGTCTGACGTTTCGGAGCTTTCGTCAGAACTATCCACAGCAGATGATTCAGATGAAGAAATAAACAACTGTGCGCCCGAACTCGCTCCGGAGGGTTACACGTCAGAATACCCCGATGTACCTGATACTGAAGTACAAACGCCGGACTCTGTCAGCGAGAAAGCAGAGGAAAGCGCCGACGCCGATATGGATTCTAGTGAGCCTTGCCCTGCGGATACTGATTATGCTACGGATACGGCATTGGACACTCAACCTCTGGACTACGATGAACCTGCTGCGACTGGCGAACAGGATCCTGAAATCCCTGAAGCTCCCACGGAAGAAAAAGTAAAGCCCGCGCGTATGCGCAAAAAAACTATCTATGATTTAAACCTGAACAGCCTTGACCGCGACCTTACCCCTGAAGAACGGCAGGAATGGTCGTCGATCTACGCGTCCTACCGTTCGAAATCCATACTCGAGGGTACCGTGATCGGGGCGGACGAACACACTTTTGACATCAGGAACCGCGAAACAGGGGAAATTGAGTCGAAGACACTCACAAGCCTTATAATCATCAACTACAGGGTGAAGGTGCTCATACCGGAAAGCGAGATGTGGATGCCAGGAGAAGAGCGCCCAAATTTTGTGCTGCGCAACATGACCGGCAGCGTGATCGATTACGCCATCATCGAAATCGACCGCGAAGGCCAGTGCGCCATCGGTTCAAGGCGAGTCGCGCTTGCAGCGAAACGCCACTACTTCGCGACCGCTAGGGGCGGGCATCCGGAAGGCGAGCTGCTCAAATGCCGCGTCCTGATATCCGGGCCGCACAGGTGCACTGTCGAAACAGGCGGCTACGATATCCGGCTTTCTCAGCGCGACCTCAGCTACACTACGATACCGGACCTGCGCGAAAGGTTTCATCCCGGTCAGGAGCTCAACTGCCGCCTAAAATCGTATGACCGGAAATCCGGGCAGTTGCTCGTATCTGTGAAGGAAGCCTCGCCGAACCCGTTCATCGGGGCGGATATGCGCCATCCAGTGGGCAGCAGGCGTCAGGCGGTCATCAGCGGCAAATACGCCGGAGGCGTTTTCTGCACCATGCCGGACGACACTGTTTGTCTGTGCCTATACTCCGTGCGGCATTCGGATATTGATTTTTCCATCGGCGACAAAACGATCATCCTTATACGTTCATACGACTACGACAGGCAGCTTATCTACGGGCGCATCCTGTCGAAGTGGTGATAATAGGCGCAATATACTATCTTACCTGCAGATTCGGAGGGGAAACCGTGCCAACCGTTATATACAAGTGTTCCAAATGTGGAATGGTTCGCGCCAGTTACGGCGAAGCTGAGAGGTGTGAGGCGTCACATCTCTCAGCTGTCTTAATCAGAAGTCTTGAGTATAAGTCGGGCGCGTACCCGTTTCGGATCGCGCTGGTCTTCCCCGATGGAAAGGAGCGCGCGTATCAGATCATAGATTTGTGG
>Ga0082212_10003085_pt1 | contig 23793 bp, 24 predicted proteins | sample TergutNt197P3_FD_71548 | JGI IMG/M metagenome (GOLD analysis project Ga0082212, IMG submission 71548) | Neocapritermes taracua P3 segment gut microbial communities from Petit-Saut dam, French Guiana - Nt197 P3 | ecosystem: Host-associated > Arthropoda: Insects > Digestive system > Gut ... | reverse complement strand
TGCTTATCATTACCGGGTTGAAATTGATCGTTGCCCCCCTAGCCGTAATAGCTGACGTTATTCCCCTATTGGGCAGCATAGTGGGCGCGGGCGTGGGCCTTGTCTGCACCTTGCTGGGCCTCGCCTGGTCTTTGGTGATTATCGCCATAGCCTGGCTGCGCTTCCGTCCGCTTATCGGCGGCGGCATTCTGGCGCTTGCCGCGGTTCTGATAGCCCTGCTGTTCATTAAGGGACGTTCCCGCAAAGCCGCACCGGGCCGGTAAGCGAAGAAAAAACATAAGCGTAAATGTAGATGTGGCCGTTCATGGTTGTAATGGTGTAGGTATTGGTCGCGGTCATTCAACTCTTATAATGGTCGACTGTCAGGTGATTACTATATCACTTCAGACGGTCAATCCACAGGCAGGCGATGGCTGCGGTATAGATCCAAGACCAGGTCCAGCCCGGACAGGGAGATTTTACTTAAAAGACGAAAGGTTTCCCCATGGACGATCTCTTCTTCGGCCCGCCGGTTTTCGTCCCCGGCTTCAAACAGGCCCATAAATCTGACAAAGCGGGCCACATGGATGAATTCATGGGTCAACACATAGGCCAGAAGAGGTTCCAAGGCCAAGCCGGGTTCATCGGCCACGGCCCGCAGTATTTCCGGATCGTAGAGGCAGATACGGTAATAGTCCGGTCTGGCTCCGGCCACCACCGGCCCGGGGCGGAAGTAGCGAAAAAGCTGGGCGAAGACCCCCTCGGCCATCTCGTCCGGGGCCAGTTCCGGGTATCGTTTTACATCCACGGGCCAAATCCGGAAATCCTCGAAGTCGAGTCTGAAATCTTCGGCCACCAGAGTCCGGGCCAAGAAACAGGCCCGGTCCAGAATCAAAGTCTGAGCGGGGCTGAAGACGGCGGACCTGGAGAGGTTGGGCATGGCGACACTCCGATGGCTGTTATTGAAGTTTAGAAGAAAAAAAGATGAAAGTCAAAGGCGCGGCTGTGGTGGGCAGCCTTGATGAAGGGTATGGTTTAGGCTGAAAATTCAGACCCGAGCATAAAATTAGCCTATAAGACTATTAATTAGTTAAATACATCTTAAAATTTTTGGAGTCGCTTTTTATTTCGGCTGCGATACAGTTTTATTTTTGCTAATATCATAGTAAAATTTTAAAAATTTCATCTAAAGAAAAATTGGTCCGCTCTTTGCTTATAAATTTTACATGGAATATTTACTGAGAATACAAGGAGCCTGTCATGCCTTCCATCTTTTCACGGTTCGCCGACATCGTCAATTCCAATCTAAACGCCATGCTGGACAAGGCTGAAAATCCGGCCAAAATGGTCCGGCTCGTCATTGCCGAAATGGAAGACACTCTGGTGGAAATAAAGGCCGCCTGTGCCCAGGCCATGGCTGACCAGGCCCAGAGCGTCCGCCGTCTTAGGGAAGTCCAGGAAAGAACGGAACTTTGGCAGGGCAGGGCGGAAGCCGCCGCCCGCAAGGGCCGGGATGATCTGGCCCGGGAAGCTCTGTTGGAGAAGCGCTCGGCTACGGTTCTGGCCGGAGAGCTTAAACATCGGGAAATGGAAATGGCCGCCGTGGTCGAAAAATACCGCTCCGAGATAGACCAGTTGGAGGCCAAGCTGACCCAGGCTCGGGAGCGGGAGTTGGTTCTGGTCCATCGAGAGAAAAGGGCAGCCACCAGCCTAAAAGCCTCAGGCCAGATGAAGCGCTATGACTTAAGCGAATCCCGCCTCAAGTTGGACCGCCTGGACGACCGTTTGAATAAGCTGGAAGCCGTGGCCGAACTGGAATTGACCGGCCGCCGCCTGTCGGCCGAGGCGGCGCAGCGGGAGCGGGCCTTCCAGGAACTGGACGACGCTCTGGACCTGGAACTACAGGAAATCAAAGACCGCCTGGCCGGCCGTTGATCAGCGGCTTTATAGGAGATAGATCATGGATGGATTAACCCTGGCCCTGATCCTGATTATCGGGCTTCCTCTGACCTTTCTGAGTTTCGGCTTCCTGGTCATAGCCGTCAAACTTTTTAGTGGTTGGGGGCGGTCCGAGAGAACCCAGACCCTGGAAGCGGCCCGGCGCCTGGAAAGAACCCTGAACGGTCTGGAGAACCGCCTGGGAGCCTTGGAAGATATTATTTTGGTTGCCCAGGAAGGAAGGCAGACCCATGAAACACGGACCTGAACCCAACTCCGCCGGCCTAAGGCCGGGTTTCATAGCCCAACTTCGGACTTACGGGCCCTTCCGGGCTACGGACGGCCTTTTCTTAGGCGTGGCCAAGGGGCTGGCTGAACACTTCGACTGGCCGACCGGCTTGGTGCGGCTGGTTTTCGTTCTGGCCGCCATCCTTTTATTCTTCTGGCCCACCCTGGTTCTCTACCTGGGGGCCGCCCTCCTTATGAGTCCGGCTCCGGCCGTCCGGCTGGACAGCCCGGCCGAAAGGGATCTGTGGCTTCAGGCCCAGTTGGATCCTCAGGCGGCCCTGGACAGCCTGAGCCGCCGGGCCGAAGGCTTGGAAAAACGTTTGCGTCGGCTTGAAGACTTCGTCACTTCCCGTGATTACTCCTGGCTGCGCCGGCTTAAAAACAACATTGGGAGTTAATAATATCAATCCATTAACTCATAGAAAGTGTTTTTGACCGGCAGGCTCAGAGTGCCCAAAGCCTTTTCCAACAGCACCTCGTGATGTTCCAATTCGCTCTGGCGGTAGCCGAAGGTGGCCCGGATGGTCGTGGCCACGAACTGGGCGCTGCGGTCCATGGCCACGGGCAGACTGTCGCCGGAAAGCAGGCTGCCGGTCAGGACGCTGGCGAAGATGTCGCCGGTGCCGTGATATTGGGCGGGCACATGGGGCCGTTCGGTCCGCCAGTAACGATCGTCCAGCCGGTCATAGGCTACGACAGTGGCCAAGTTTGGGCGGCCCTCCAGGGGAGCGCTGGTTATGACGGCCATTTCCGGACCAAGGTCGGTCAGTTTTTTGAGCCACTGGCGGACTTCCTGGCCGCTGATGCTCTCCGGGGTGGGGCGATCCAGAAGGAAGGCGGCCTCGGTCAGGTTGGGAGTTATGACCTTGGCCAAGCGAGCCAATTTTTTCATCTCGCCCACCATTTCCGGAGGCATGGTCGGATATAGACGGCCATTGTCAGCCATGACCGGGTCCACCACCACCAGAGTGTCTTTTGAGGCGAAATGTCCGATTATGTCGGCGACGATGTCCGCTTGGCGAGGGGAGCCCAGGAAGCCGCTGTAAATGGCTTCGAATTTAAGGTTCAGCTTTTTCCAATGGTCAATTATGCGGGGCAGTTCCGCAGTCATGTCAATGAGGACGAAATCGGGAAATAGGGTGTGGGTGGACAGGACGGCTGTCGGGACCGGGGCCACTTCAAAACCCATGGCGGAAAGGATGGGGATGGCCACGGTCAGCGAACAGCGGCCGTAGGCGCAGATATCGTGTATGGCCGCCACTCGGGGCAGGGGATTTTTCAGCATTGGTCGTCCTCCTTGGACGGCGGGACGTCATAAGATTCCGGGCGCAACGAGGCCCAGAAACCAACTCCGGCGGCCAGGCCGGCCAGAGCGGCCAGGCTGCCTGAAAAAACCAGCATGACCATGAGGTGGGGGCTTGGTTCGGCCAAGGCCGCTTTCAGCACCCTGTAACCGAAGGGGGTCAGGGTCAGGGCCGCGACGGCCAAGAGCAGGCGGCCGGCCGGAGTTCTGGGGTTCACGTTTTTCCTATTAAAAAACCCGGCGCCCCGGTTCAGGAGCGCCGGGCCGGTCTATCAAACGGCCCTATGGCAAGCCGGGCGCTTTAAACTTCGGTCACCTTGATAGCCCCGAGTTCGCAGGCTTCCACGCAAGTTTCGCAACCCAGACATTCGTCTCCGTTTACGATTTCGGCCTTGCCGTTTTTGATATCGAAAACTTCGACCGGGCAGGCGTCTTTACAGGCGCCGTCGCCATTGCATTTGTCGAGATCAATTTTAATCTCATAACCCATGGTGAATTACCTCCCTGAAATTGTAAATGACGCTCGAAAGCCCTCGGGGGCTTTAAGGAAATATGAACTTGATCAAGGCTTGAACTAAGGCCCTGAGGACCGATGCAGACATGTCGGACGCTGATCGGATAACACTTTATAGCCAATTTTCAAAAAATTTGCAAGTCAAATCCGCTCCCCGCCTTTTGGCGGCGAACGGACGTCAACCGCCGGGTTCCGCGGATTCCCTGGGGTCCTCGAGCACCCATTCTCCGGCCGGAGTCAGTTCGTAAGGGGCGCGGCTCATAATGCGGCCGCGTCGGGCCAGGAAGAAACCCAACGCCGCCAGGGCCGCAACCAAGCCGAGTATGACGGAGGTGTCATAGGGCAGGCTTAGACCTATTTTTTCATATAACATACAGGTAGTTACCACCGCGGTCATAAAGACGGCCGGAATGGTGGCCACCCAATGGCAGCGCCGGATGCGCACCAGATAGGCCGCGCCGGACCACAAAACGAAGCAGGCTAGGGATTGGTTCAACCAGGCGAAATAGCGCCAGATCCGGCTGAAGTCGTCGCTGAGGCTAATATAGATCCCCACGGCAAAAAGAGGAGCGGCTATCAGGATGCGGCGGGGAATATTTTTCTGCGAAAAGTTGAAGATGTCGGCCACCAGAAGCCGGGCGGACCTAAAGGCGGTGTCGCCGGAGGTTACAGGCAGGATCACCACTCCCAAGACAGCCAGGAGTCCCCCGAATTCACCCAGGATTTCGAAACATATGTCCCTAACCACCCGGGCCGGGCCGCCGTGGCTGAGGATTTCCGACAAGCTGGTCGCGGTCTGGTAGAAGGTCATGCCGGCCGTGGCCCAAATCAGGGCTATGACGGATTCCATGATCATGGCTCCGTAAAAGATTTGGCGCCCCAATTTTTCATTGGCCAGGCAACGGGCGGAGATGGTGGCCTGGGTGGCGTGGAAGCCGCTGATGGCTCCGCAGGCTATGGTAATGAACATAAGGGGCCACATGGGCAGATTATTGGGATGATGGACCGGCTGGGCGGCCATTTGATACAACGGATAGTCGCCGAATATCAGAGCTCCCACCACCAGCACGGCCATGGCCGCCATAATGCAGGTGAAAAAAGGGTTGAAGCGGTCCAGGAGCATTTCAATGGGCATGATGGTGGCAAAGAAATAATAGATGAAAATGATGATGAGCCAAAACAGGTAGTCGTTGAGTTCCGGCCTGGTCATGCTGGAGAGGAGCCCGGCCGGGGCCATGGCCATGATGGCCCCGACCATGATGAGGAGGCAGAGGGAAAACAGGCGCACGAACTGCCTGAAGACCGGGCCGTAGAGATAGCCGGCTATGTTGGGAATGGATTCCCCCCGGTAGCGCATGGCCATCATGCCTGAAAGGTAGTCGTGGACCGCGCCGCCGAAAATAGCGCCCAGGACGATCCACAAAAGAGCCTGCGGACCATAAAGAATACCTAAGATAGGGCCGAAGACCGGCCCGGTGCCGGTGATGCAGAGAAATTGGTTAAGCAACACTCTGCGGGGCGACTCGGGGAGATAATCCACCCCGTCGGTCATGGAAAGGGCCGGCGGACGGCGATTTTCATCCGGCCGGAAAATCTTTTCCACCACTCGGCTGTAAAAATAGTAGCCCAGGAGCAGGGTCGTAACGCTGAGAAGGAGATACAGGAACCCCGGCATTGTATAAGCTCCTAATTCCCTATATGGTTATGCGTCGGCAGGCGCAGGCGAAATCGGCCGTCCGCCAAATCAGGGGCGGGGTTTCCGCCCGGCAATCATCACCCGCTTCCCGGCAGCGGGGGGCAAAGGGGCAACCCGGGAGCGGGTGGCCCGGATCCGGTGGTTCGCCTTCCAGCGGCCCGTCTCCGCAGGCTGAAGCCCACAAAGATTCCACATAGGGATGGTGCCGGACCGACCCCAAGGTTTTCGTGGCCGCCACCTCCATCAACCGCCCGCCATACATCACCGCCAGTCGGTCGGCCACCACCCGGACCAAGGGCAAATCATGGCTGATGAGGACCACGGTCAGGCCCCGTCGGACCTGGAGGTCCAAAAGTAAGTTTATGATTTGGGCCTGGATGGAGACATCCAGAGCCGAAACCGGCTCATCGGCTATAAGTATTTCCGGATCCAAGGCCAAGGCCCGGGCCAAGCTGAGCCGCTGGCGCTGACCGCCGGAAAATTCGTGACTAAAATGGCGGGCCGCTCCGGCCGGCAGCCCCACTTCTCCTAGGAGTTCCGCCACCCGGGCTCGGCGTTCGGCCGGCGAACCCAGGCCATGGATGAGCAGCCCTTCTTCCACCGTCGCTCCGGCCGTGAAGCGGGGGTTGAGGGAGGAAACCGGGTCCTGAAACATTATCTGCACCCGGCGTCTGAAAAGGCGGCGGGCCGTCCGGTCCAGCCCGGCTAAATCCCGTCCAGCCCAAATAACCCGACCGGTTTCCGGCCGATAGAGGCCGGCCATGATCCGTCCCAGAGTTGACTTGCCCGAGCCGCTCTCTCCAACTAATCCAAGTATTTCACCTGGCCGGAGCGCCAAACTGACCCCGCGCACGGCCCGGACTCCACCTGGAGACGCCGAGCGACCGGCCAGACGTCTGAGGCCGGCGGTCATTTCCTGAAAAAGGCCTCGGCCGGGCTTAAAAGTAAGCCCCACCTCTTCCAGGCTCAGAGGTGATTCCACCGGACTCTCAACTGTCGTCATGCCGAGGCGGGTAGTCCGGAAAAGCAACGGACCCGCCGTCCGTCCCCCAAATCGTTTAGCGGTGGCAGGGTCGTCCGGCATAAGGCGGCGGCGGCCGGACAACGCGGCTCAAAAGGACAACCCGGCGGCCAAGCCCCTGGGGCCGGCGGCGTTCCCGGGATGGCCCGGAGGCGAGGTGGAGGCGGCTCATCCAGAGCCGGTGGCAGAGCCTGTAAGAGACCGGCGGTATAGGGATGGGCCGGGCGCTTGAAGAGGTCGTCGCTCCCGGCTTCTTCCACCACCAGTCCGGTATACATGACCATTATGCGGCGGGCCCTGTTTTTAAGAAGCCTCAGATTATGAGTTATGAGCAACACCGCCGAACCGGCCTCGGCCGCCAAGCGCGTCAAAAGCTTCAGAATCTGGGCGGCTATGGTGGGGTCCAGAGCCGTGGTCGGCTCGTCAGCCACCAACACTTCGGGCGCCAAGGCCAGGGCCAGGGCGATGACCACCCGCTGCCTCATGCCCCCGGAAAAATGGTGGGGGTAGCGTTCGGCCGCCTCGGCCGGATTGGGCAGACCCACCCGGGCCAGAAGGGCCAGAGCCGAAGCCCGGGCTTCGCGCCGGTCCTGACCAGCCCGAAGGTGAAAAACTTCCGCAACCTGTTCGCCAATGGTCAGAACCGGGTTCAAGGCGGTCATGGGTTCCTGAAAGACCAGGCCCAGTTTGGTCCCGCAGAGCCGTCGGCGCTGTCCAGGGTTTAAGCCATCCAAATCCACGCCTTTGAAAAAGAGGCGACCGGAACGAACTGTGGCCGAAGGCGGGGTGAGGCCTAAAAGGTATAGGGCGGAAACGCTCTTGCCCGAGCCGCTTTCTCCAACCAGGCCAACTATTTCTCCGGCTTCCAGTTTTAAAGAAAAATCGCGCACCGCCGGCTTGACGCCCCCTTCAAAGTCAAGGGTCAGGTTTTCCAGTTCCAAAAGGGGGCGGGTGCCCGGCGCAACGCAAATCATTTGTTTGATATTATGCCAAAAATGTCAGATTTTAACAAGTAAAAAATCACTATTATAGAAGGCGGCCCATCTGGCCTCTTTGTCCGATAAGTAATATTATGTAAACTTGGAGGCGGAGTTTGGCTCCTGGCCGAGCCACAGAGATTTCGCCTCAAAAGGACGTCTGGCAACACGAATTTCTCAAAAGGCAAAACGCTCAAGAAAGGATAGACAAATTACGATAAGAAAAAAAAGGGCTTTCCCCTTAATCTTTATAAGGAATTTACAATATGCCTGCTTTACTCCCTCCATTTTTTCTTTTTTGCTGGTGTTCCTATCTGTTTACAGTTTACGCGCTGGTCAAATTATTAGAGCAGGTATCAACCAGGATTAATCCATATAATCCGCATCTCTCTGTTTTTAAAGCCGCACTGGTTGACGGCTTAATGATTCCGGAATGCCTAGCCTTTACCTTCGCAGTCGTAATTTTGAGCTTAAGTTTACTAATTATTAAAACCCTTAAAATATTCCATTTTCCGCTTATGATCATGCCACCGATGCCCACCTCAGACCTAATATGGGATCAGGATAATGATTATGTAAACTAAATTTATAGAGTCCGGGCTTGAAAAAATCAGCCCGCTCCAGTAAAATCCGCCCATGTTGGAAAAAATAAATTTTTTCAATCTGGCCCTCATGATTATCCCGGTCCTTCTGGCTCTGACCGGCCATGAGTTCGCCCATGCCTGGGCGGCCCACCGGCTGGGTGACGATACCGCCAAACAGGCCGGCCGCCTGACCCTAAACCCACTAGCTCATCTGGATCTCCTGGGCACTATTTTTCTCCTGGTCTCCCAAGTTTTCGGCTGGGCCAAACCAGTGCCGGTAAACCCCCGCAATTTTCACCGCCCGGGCCGAGACCTGGCCTTGGTAGCCCTGGCCGGCCCTGGCCTGAATATCATCTCCGCTCTGACCCTGGGCTTGGTCCTGAAAATTATTTTCCAGGCTGGCTTCTTTGGCGATACCTCTTTGGAACTGTTCAAGATTCTCTACCTGATAGTGCTGGTCAACCTGGTTCTGGGAGTTTTCAACCTTCTGCCCCTGCCGCCTTTGGATGGTTTTCAGGCTCTGGCCGTCTTGTTACCCCCATCCTGGACGCGTTTTTTGGCGGACAGGAATTATCATTTGATTTTCTTAATAATTTTTGTAATTCTAGCCTATTTTGGGGTCTTCAGCCGCTTGATAGGCTACCTATCCTTCCATCTCTTTTACGCTATTTTCAGTTGATTATGAGCGAACTCTTAGTCAAACTGCAGATTTACGAAGGCCCCCTGGACCTTTTGCTCCACCTCGTTCAAAAGAATGAAGTTGATATGAACGAGATTCCCGTGGCTCTAATCACCTCTCAATACCTGGAATACCTGGACCTGATGGAGGCTCTGAACGTGGAAGTGGCCGCTGATTTTCTGGTCATGGCCGCCACTCTTATTCACCTTAAATCGCGCCTCCTATTGCCCCGAGAGGAAGATATTGCACAGGAGGAAATCCAAGCGATCCTTATTGAACCGCTTATAGCCCGGCTGGGCGAGAAAGAGATCACTTTTTTGGATGCGGCCGGAGCCTTGGGGCGGCGCCGTCTCCTGGGCCGCGATGTCTTCGGCCGGGGCGGCACGATCGAAATCGAGCCTGTCAATGACGGTTTCATTCAAGCTTCGCTCTTTGATCTGGTGGACGCCTTCCGCCGGGTTTCCGACCAGAAACCGCCGGAACCGACCCTGATAGTTGAGGTGGAACCCAAGACCCTGGTCAGCCGGCTGGCTGAAATACAGGCTTTTTTAAAAGTCAAAGCGCAGAGCACCTTCGAAGAACTCTGCGCCATGGACCGGGATCGGGGGGAAATCATCTTGAGTTTTCTGGGCGTGCTGGAACTGGCCCGGGTCGGTTTCCTGCGCCTGTATCAGGACCTCCGGCAGGGCTCCCTTCGGCTTTTCCTGGCCGACCCCGAGGCCGAGCCTCTGGCGACGGAGTTCGCCGCCTCTTAAAATAAAAACCAGACCCGGGCTTTAAACTATTCCAGGACCGCCCCTTTGGCCCCGGAGGTGACGGACCGGGCGTAACGGGCGGCATAACCTGTTTTGATTTTGGGCTCGAAGGGCGTTAGCTTCGCCCTACGTTTGGCTCTTTCATCATCTCCCACCTTAAGGCTCAGGCGACGGCCGGGGATGTCGATCTCGATCAGGTCGCCATCCCGCACCAGGGCCAGAGGTCCGCCTTCGGCCGCTTCAGGTGAGACATGGCCCACCACCGCCCCTTGGGAGCCTCCGGAAAACCGCCCGTCGGTGACCATGGCCACCTTCCCTCCCAGGCCCAAACCCATTATGGCCGCCGTGGGGGTCAGCATTTCTCTCATGCCGGGGCCTCCCTTGGGGCCTTCGTAGCGCACCACCACCACCTCACCAGGTTTCAGACGGCCGGCTAGAATGGCCTTCGTGGCTTCTTCCTCACTGTCGAAGACCCGGGCCGGACCCTCGTGCCGGAGCATGTTCTCGGCCACGGCCGACTGTTTGACCACCGCGCCATCCGGAGCCAGATCACCGTAGAGGACGGCCAGACCACCTTCCTGATGATAGGGGTCATTCAGAGGGCGGATGACCGTGCCGTCAACGCCGGGAGCCAGCCTCAAACTTTCGGCCAGAGGCCGACCGGTTACAGTCAGGACCTCGGTATCAATCAAACCGGTCGAGGCTAATTCCCTCATCACGGCCATGACCCCGCCGGCCTCGTCTAAATCCACCAGGTGGTGGCGTCCACCCGGGGAAAGGCTCACCAAGTGGGGAATCTGGCGGCTGAGCTCATTGATGGAGCGTAGATCAAAAGAGAGACCGGTTTCCCGGATCAGGGCCGGCAAATGAAGGGCGGTATTGGTGGAACAGCCCAGAGCCAGGTCCACGGCCAAGGCGTTTCTGAAGGCGGCCCCGGTGGCCAGGTCACGAGGTTTGAGGTTCTGGGCCACCAGTTTCATCACCGCTTCGCCGCTGTGTTTGCCCAGGCGTAGACGGCTGGCGGCCACGGCCGGGATGGTGCCGTTGCCGGGCAACGCCAGACCCAGGGCCTCGCAAAGGCAGTTCATGCTGTTGGCCGTGAACATGCCGGCACAGGAACCCGGGCCGGGACAGGCTTGGGCCGCCAGAGCCTCCAATTCCGCAACTGTTATACGGCCGCCCGCCCGGGCTCCGACTGCTTCGAAAACACTTATGAGATCGACGTTCCGCCCCTTATAGCGCCCCGGTAGCATGGGCCCGCCGGAGACGACTACTGCTGGAATGTTCAGGCGCAGGGCACCCATGACCAGGCCGGGGGTGATCTTATCGCAGTTGGGAATCAGCACCAGGCCGTCAAAAGGATGGGCCGTGGCCATGACCTCAAGGGAGTCGGCTATGATTTCCCGGCTCATCAGCGAGTATTTCATACCCAGGTGGTTCATGGCCAAACCATCGCACACTCCGATGCCGCCGAAACGGAAGGGCGTCCCTCCGGCCGTGCGGACCCCGGCGCAGACGGCTTCGGACAATTTGTCCAGATGCCAGTGACCGGGAATTATTTCATTCCAAGCACTGGCCACGCCGATGAATGGGCGGGCCATTTCCTCGTCGGTGAGGCCCAGGGCTTTTAAAAGACTCCGGTGAGGAGCCCGGGCGTCCTCCCGGGTCATGTTGTGACTGCGCATTTTGCCCTCGAATTATTCAGGATTACGAGTCTGATACCAAGTTGCATTCTACGCCATAATATATCATGGAGGCCTTCTTTGCACAATAATTGGCTCCCAATACCGCGGGTTGCCAAGCCGCCGGGCCAATGCTATTATAAACAAGCGTCTTTTAAATTTGATCTTGAATAAATAAAGGGGACGAGCCCATGCGCGCCGATAAAGTATGGTCCGACGAGGCGGCCGTGCACGACTTTCTGTTGCACGGCGAGGTGGGGCATCTGACCACCATAGACTCGGAAGGCTGGCCCCACACCGTGCCGGTCGATTATGTATGGCACGACCGGGCGGTTTTTTTTCACAGCGGCTCCGGGGCCAAGATGAACCATCTGGCCGTGAACCCCAAGGTGGCTTTTGCCGTTACTGAAGCTCTGGAGACGTTGACCAGTGAAATAACCTCCGACAACAATCCCTGCCACGACACCCACCTGGGACGTTCGGTTCTGATTCGCGGCCTGGCCCGGGAGATCGTGGAACCGGCGGAAAAGCTGAAAATTCTGAACATCATCATCGCCAAGTATGATCCCAAGGCCATCCGCCTGGGCGAAAATCTGCCCGGCTCGGAGTCTGTCAAGACCCAAACTGGTTTCACGGCCTGCCGGGTGGTGAAAATAGAAGTGGTCAAACTGACCGCCTGCCGCCTTCTGCTACTTAACAAGCCGGAAGAATATCGCGCCGCCCTGGCCGATCACTTTGAAGCGCGGGGCCTGACCCAGGATTCGGCCCGGGACCTTAAGACTTCCATCCTGCTCAGGTCGGTGACGTCCACCACGGGCCGGTGAGAATATGGGCCAACTGACCCTGTATCTGGGCGGAGCCAAAAGCGGCAAGACCCGCCTGGCCCTGGCCCGGGCGGAAACCTGGCCTCCGCCCCGCCTCTATCTGGCCACGGCCCAGGCTCTGGACGGGGAGATGGCCGAACGCATCCGGCGGCACCAGGCCGAACGGGGGCCCCAATGGCGGACCTTGGAAAGCCCTCTGACCCCGGACCAGACCCTGACCGGCCTGGCCGGGGACCAGGTGATCCTCCTGGACTGCCTGACCCTGTGGCTCAACAACCTTCTGGCGGCCGAAACCGGGGACGACCAGATCATGGTTCGGGTCAGGGACCTTTTAAGGGCCATAGACGCCTATGCCGGGCCGGTCATAGTCGTCTCCAACGAAGTCGGCGGCGGTATCGTGCCGCTTAACGCCCTGGCCCGCCGGTTTCGGGATCTGGCCGGCGAGACCAACCAGCGCTTCGCGGCTCGGGCGGACCGGGTGGTCATGGCGGTGGCCGGGCTGGAATGGCCTCTTAAAAGCCCATCTTGAAGAATTAGATTGAGGGAATCCCCGCCCGCGCCATTTAAGGCCCGGGCGTAGTTTTTCATTGGTTTCTGCGTGAAGACCTGAATTCTTGGGAAACCCGGGAAAATTCGTCTTGGACGCTACGGAAAACCTCCACCAGGATAGGGTCGAAGTGGGTCCCAGAACCGGCTTCAATGATTTCGCAGGATTCTTCGTGGGTGAAGGCCTTCTTGTAGGGGCGTTCGGAAATCAGTGCGTCGTAAACATCCGCAATGGCCATCAACCGGCCTTCCAAAGGTATGTTTCGGCCCTTCAATCCCACGGGGTAGCCGCTACCGTCCCATTTTTCGTGGTGGGTCCCGGCTATACTCAACGTGTGGCGCAAAAAGGCGTGTTCGTCCGCGTTGCTCATTATTTTTTCTATGGCGTCCACTCCGACCGTCACATGGGTTTTCATGATCTCGAACTCCTCCTCGGTTAGCTTGCCGGGCTTGTTCAGGATAAGGTCGGTTATGGCGATTTTCCCCACATCGTGAAGCTGGGTCGAGGGCAGAAAGAAATCCATATCCCATTCGGACATTTCTTCCTGATATATCCCTTTCCGGATCAGTTCGTCGCTAAGGGCCTTCAAATAAAGCTGGGTGCGCATGATATGCCCGCCGGTGAAATTGTCGCGGAATTCCACCAGGTCGGCCACCGTGGCCAAAACGGCGTTTTGAAGATTGATAACCTCCGCGGTCTTTTCGCGGACCATGATTTCCAAATTGTCCGCGTAATTCTGGAGCGCCGCCTTGCTGGCCAGAAGATCCTTTTTCTGACGGACTATCAGAAGCTGATTGGCGATGCGCTTTAACAGAAGCGGGCCGGAGAAAGGCTTGGTTATATAATCCACCGCTCCGAGGTCAAGGCCCTCCAGCTCGCTGTTTTCGTCACTTTTAGCGGTCAGGAAAATGACCGGAATATCGGAAAGGTCGGGGGCGGACTTTAATTTTTTTATCACTTCGTAGCCGTTGGTCTCCGGCATTTCGACATCCAGAAGTATCAGGTCGGGCAGTACATTTTCAAGTATCTCAAAGAGCTTGGCGGCGGACGGCGCGGGGTAGACCTCGTAAAAAGTTTTAAGCATGTTCCGGCCCATGGTCAGGTTGGCCATGTTGTCGTCCACCATGATGATTTTACTACGGACGCTTACCATTATCCTTCTCCAATTCAGGCCGAAAGCTTTTCCTTGATTTGCGCGAAATTCATCTGATCCACATTCACCCGCAGCCAAGCCGCCAGCCCGCCGTCGGACTCGTATTCGAAAGCCTCTATCTCGTCCATGGCCGCGTCCACCCCGTCCATGTCATAGTTTTCGCAGGCCTCGAGCAACGTTGACAGGGCCTCCATGTCCGGCCGGTCTTTTTTGGGTTTGGCGAAATTAACCTCGATCTTTCCGAGCATCTCCTCAAGCCCGGCCACAAGATGCCCGATGGTTTCAATGAAGAAGGGAGTATTGTTTTTCAAAAAATCGAAATCCTTGACGTTGGCCGCTTTTTCCAGATCTTCGGCCAGGGAACCCGCCCTTTCCGCGCCGATGCCGCGGCTTGAACTTTTCAATCCGTGGACTATGACGGCATAAGCGTCCAGGTTGTTCTCGTTCAACCTCTCCAGTTTTTCCAGAAGCGGCCGGGTGTTGACCGTGAAAGAGCGCAGGACTCCAAGATATGATTCCTCATCACCGCCGAAGCGTTCAAGCCCTCTGGCCAGGTCAAGTCCGTCCACCGGCCAGAGCAAACGCCGGACGGCCGTCTTTTTCTCCGGCCGGGGCACAGCCTGGTCCTCACTTAACAGTTCTTCCTCCAGTTTTTTGTTCCGCACCCATTCCCGGAGTATGGCATCCAGGCGGGAAAGGTCGATGGGTTTTGACAGAAAAGCCTGAAAGCCGTTTTTTAAAAACATTTCCTCGCTGCCGATGATGGCGTTGGCCGTAAGGGCGATTATAGGCAGGCTCCGGCTGTATTCCGTTCCGATTTCCCGAATGAGCCTGGTGGCTTCCATTCCGTCCATTTCGGGCATCATGTGATCCATGAAAACGGCATTGTATTTGACTTTTCCCAGGCGAATGGCTTCAATGGCCTCCCGGCCGCTGGTCACGCAGTCGATCCGCATATTGTAAGGCTTCATCAGGCCTTTAGCCACGTCAAGGTTGGTGATCAGGTCGTCCACCACCAGCACCCGCGCATAAGGCAGGCTAATGCGCGCCAGCCGTGAGTTGTGGAGGCGTTTATTATTGGTATAGCGGAAATTTTTCAGGTTTTTCACCACCTCCGGGCCGATTGTGGCCTCGGTGATGAGTTTCTGCCGCATCTTCACCGTGAAAACACTGCCCTGGCCATATTCACTTTCCACGGTGATCGTGCCGTCCATCAGGTCCAACAGTTTTTTGGTGATGGACAGGCCCAGGCCGGTCCCTTCCACTTGACGGTTGGTTTCCGGGTCTATTTGGGTATAGTCGGTAAACAGGTTGTTCAGATCCCCGGGCCTTATGCCGATGCCGGTGTCCCGAACCCGGGATACCATCCATAACGTGTCGTCTTCCAGGGCGCAGGAGATGCTCAGGACCACCTCCCCTTCCTTGGTGTATTTGAAGGCGTTGGATAGAAGATTGCTGAAAATCTGCTTGATCCTGAGTTCATCGCCATAAAGGCGCGAGGGCATATCTTCCGTGATGTCCAAAATGAAGGCAATGGGTTTTTCACCTATGCGCAGTATGTTTTGGATAATGATGTCGTTGATCAGGCTGGGCACATCATATTCAGCCGGCACCAGCCCGAGTTTGCCCGCCTCTATCTTGGAAATGTCCAGGATATCATTGACCGTGCCCAAAAGGGTCATCCCGGAGTTATATATTTTTTCAAGGTTCGAGTAGTTTTCTTCGGTAAGCTCTCCCAGTTCGAGGGTCAGTTCGGACAGGCCGATGATGGCGTTGAGGGGGGTGCGCATTTCATGGCTCATGTGAGCCAGAAAATCGCTCTTGGCCTCGGAAGCCGCTCGAACGGCTTCGTTAAGGCGCTCCAAGCTGCGGTTTTGGGCTTCTATTTTATAGAAGGGCCGCACGGCCAGGCCGGAGATGAAAACGGCGGCTATGATGCCCGCGGCCAGGAAAACCAAAGAGGAAAACAGGAGATCCTCCTGCACTTTGGAGGCCGGACTTTCCGGCAGGGGGACCACCACGGAGATAAGCCAGTCGGCCTTCGAGGCGGTAACGCGCTTATAGGTGCAAAGGCGTTTTTTTTCCTCAAAATGGTAGGTGCCCGAACCTCTCTCGCTCGAAATCATCTTCTGGTAAAATTCGCCGGCGGTTCGGTATTCCGGGAGCGTTTTGGCGTCCTCTATGAAATTGCGCTGGTTGAGCACCAGATCCTCGCGGTAATTGGCGATTATGGTGCCTTCCGCATCGCTCATCACCAGACTGCCGGACCGCCAAAGCCTGTGGCTCGAAAGAAGGTCGGCAAAAAGCAGCCCGGGGATGGTCACGGACAAAATCTTGTCCTGCCCCATCGGCACAAACACATGCATGATGAAACGCCCGGTGTCAGGGTTGTAATGCGGACTGGAAATGAGTTCTTCACGGCCAAAGGTGATTTCCAAGGCCTGACTTTCTCCAAACATGTGGGCGGGCGATATGGGTTCGCCGTAATGGGTGATAATATTTTCGTGGTCAAAAACGGTCAGGGCCAGAAAATTCGGGGACTCTTTCATTTGAGAGGCCATGATGGCCGCCATTTCCTCGCTTGAGTCCGCTTTGAGCAGGCGTTCGGCTACTGTGGCGGCGTCTGATTTCAACAGATTGATTTTCGTGGAGACCAGATGATCGGCGATATCCAGGGCAAAGGCCATATCCTGCTCAATGGCGGCGATAAGATTTTGCCTGGTAAAAAACAGGCTTGAAAGAAAACTGGCCGCCGTAAGGAAAAAAACAACCACTATTATTATTAGGGCGGCTTTCACTCTCATAGACATAAGCTGTCTCCCGGACACACTTTTCTATAGTAAATTATAGTATTTGACAAAATTATAAGGTTCACCGGGAAGACTTTATTGATAAGGGAAGCGATGATTAAGGATCCGAATGAGCCTAAGACTCAACCCGGCTCGTCAGGCGAGGCCTTATGGGTTTCTTTGTCAAGATGATCCAACATTTCAACAAGTTGCCCGAGTAGTACCTTAGGGTCTATGGTGACGGAACAACCGGAACAAGAGATGTGGCCGCCCGTCGAGTCCATAGTGAATATGACCTTGTGGCCGCAATTGGGGCAGTTGCCTTCAATATGTTCGGACATTAATCACCTCGCAGTAGGATTTTGAATGGTTATCATTATACCCCACCCGGCGGCATATATAAAGCCCGTAATCCGATCACCAGGTCAATCCCATTTTTGTCAACATTTCCGCGGCCAGGCCAGAAACTGAAGCCTCTTCGCTGGTCACCGCTTTGTGAAACCAATGAGCCGCCAAGGCCCGGTTTTCCGGCATTCCTTCACCGTTGTGGTACATGAGTCCTAAATAATACTGAGCTTTAGCGTTGTCACCCTGTTCGGCCGCCTCCCGGTAGCATTGAGCCGCCCGGGCGTAATTTCGCCGCACTCCCAGACCACGCTCATACAAACGCCCTAAATCAACTCGCGCGGAAAAATTCCCCTGTTCGGCCGCTTTCCGATACCATTGAGCCGCCAGGGCATAATCCCGCCGCATTCCTTTACCGTCCTCATACATCCGCCCTAACTCAAACTGTGCGAAAGAGTCCCCCTGTTCGGCCGCTTTCCGATACCATCGGGCCGCCCGGACATAATTCCGCCGCACTCCTTCACCATTGTAGAGCATTTGCCCTAATTCAAACTGCGCGTCAGGGTCCCCCTGCTCCGCCGCTTTCCGGTACCATTGAGCCGCCAGGGTATAGTCCCGATTCACTCCCTCACCACACTCATACATTCGCCCTAAAAAAAACTGCGCGTCAGGGTTCCCCTGTTTAGCCGCTACCTGGAACAACCGGACCGCCAAAGCCGGGTTCGACGCCACGCTTTCACCGTTCTCATAAATGAACTCTAAATACCACCGCGCGTCAGGGTTTCCCTGTTCCGCCGTTTTCTGATAGCATTGAGCCGCCCAGGCATAGTCCCGCCATTCTCCTTCGCCGTTCTCATACATGAACCCTAACTTAAACTGCGCGTCCGTATCCCCCTGTTCGGCCGCTTTCTGATACCATTGGGCCGCCAAGGCATAGTTCCGCCGCATTCCTTGGCCGCTCTCATATATGGACCCTAACTTAAACTGCGCGTCCGTATCCCCCTGTTCGGCCGCTTTCTGATACCATTGGGCCGCCCGGGCATAGTTCCGCCGCACTCCTTCGCCATTTTCATACATGCGTCCTAAATAAAATTGCGCTTTCGGAACCCCCCTTCCAGCCGCTTCCTGGAACCATTGGGCCGCCCGGGCATAGTTCCGCGGCACGCCTTCACCGCTCGCATATAAGAATTCCAATTTAAACCGCGCGTCAGGGTCTCCCTGTTCGGCCGCTTTCTGATACCATTGAGCCGCCAAAACCAGGTTCTTGGGAACTCCCTCGCCATTTTCATACATGAACCCTAACTTAAACCGCGCGTCAGGGTCTCCCTGTTCGGCCGCTTTCTGATACCATTGAGCCGCCAAAACCAGGTTCTTGGGAACTCCCTCGCCATTCCCATACATGAGCCCTAATTTAAACTGCGCCTTTGGGTGCCTCTGTTCCGCCGCTTTCTGATACCATTTAGCCGCCAGGGTATAGCTCTGCGGCACTCCTTCACCGTTCTCATACCTGAGCCCTAACTTAAACCGCGCGTCAGGGTCTCCCTGTTCAGCCACTTTCTGAATCTTCTTTACGGTAGCGCGTATGTTTTCTTTCATAATGAAGCCTGGAAAAGATTTGGCGTTAACAGGGAAAGGACATCAATTGGTGGAAGTGTGATTTTTTCGGGTCAGCATCGGAACCTTTAAAAACTCAATGCCCTCTTTGCGCAGCATTTCCTCTTGGGCTTCAGTGGACAGGCCGCGGATACCGCGGCGCTTGGCGACTCCATAGTGCATCTTCAGGGCCTCATCGGCGAAACTGTGGCCCACATCGTCGAATTCCCGTTCCAGGCGCTGGGAAAATTCGGCCAAATGCTGGAGCATTTCCAGCGCCGCGGCCGGAATTGGCGCCGAAGGCGGACTTTCAGCCGGTTTTTCCTCTGTCCGTCCGGCCTTGACCAAACCAAAAGTGGACGGCCTGCGGCTGACCTGCCCATCGCCGCATACCGGACAGACCAAAAGATGGCCGGCCAATTGAGCCGAAAGGTCCTGGAGATTGTCAAACCAGCCTTCGAAACGATGGCCTCGGGCACAGATCAGGTCATAAACTATCATGCCTACCAAGACTCCGGAAAAATCACATATCGGTAGCCAAAGGAGGACCGATGACTATAATTTATAATGATAATCAGTTTCCTGACGCTTGTCAACGAGCCAGGACTTGGGAGGGGAGCCAATGCGTTGACAGGTTTCAGCCGCTAGACTAAGATGCCTTGGTGAAACCAGGACGGCCTTCGTCCGATAGCCTCCGAATCTGGAGAATCATGTTTCCGGAAATATTTTTGCCCGACGCGGCGGCCACGGCCGCCGCTGGTTTAGATTTGGGCCGCCGGCTGGCCGCAGCCGACCGGCGCGGCGCCCTGCCCTCTTCCATGCTGGTGACCTTGAGCGGCGACTTGGGGGCCGGCAAAACCACCTTCTGCCAAGGGCTGGGGCTGGGGCTGGAGGTCGAGGAACCCGCGGCCATCGTCAGTCCCAGCTTCACCCTGGCCAATGAATATCGGGGACTGATGGACATCTTTCATCTGGATCTCTACCGCCTGGAGTCGCCCCGGGAATTCGAAGAGGCCGGGCTTGAGGACTACCTAGCCCGCCCCGGCTTGACCGTGGTGGAATGGCCGGAAAAAATGCCCCCGGATTTCTGGCCGGCCGACCATCTGGCCTTAAGCCTGGTCATTCAAGGCGCGGGCCGCCTCCTGCGCGTCATTCGTGGCCTCAAAATCGGTTGTTTTTTATAAAATCGTAGAGCAGCCAAAACCCCACCACGGCGGCCCCGAAAAAACCCAGTATCCCCAGAACGGGCATCTCGTGCCATAGTGGGGGGGCTTTGGCATGGACCATGACCGCGGAGGCGATGACCAGGGAAGCCAGAACCACGGCAAAGGACAGGCGGTAACTGGCGCGGTCCAAAGTCTGGCGTAGATCTTCGAGACCTTCAAGATTGAAGTCGCTTTTCAACCGGCCGCCGCGGAGCATTTGATAGAAAGGTTTGAGGTCACCCGGCAAAAGGGCCAGAAAGTCCGCGGCGTCAGCCAGGGTGTTTTTCAGGCGCCGAACCCAATAGGCCGGGCTGACCCGGCGGCGGTACTGCTCTTTAAGGAAGGGGCGGGCCGCCTCAAGGAAGTTGAAGTCGGGGTCGAGTTGGCGGCCAAGACCCTCGATCTGGATCAGAGCCTTGACCAGGAGCATCAGGTCCGGCGGCGGGGAGAGCTGATGCTGGACGGCGATATCCAGCATGTCCTTCAGAGTGCGGCCGATATCCAGGTCTTTCAGGCTGCGGCCCAGGTGAACTTCCAGGAAGAGTTCCAGTTCCATTTCCAGCCGTTCACGGTCCGGCGGCGGCGCTTCCGATTCGACGGGCGCCAGCTTCAGGAGGGCCGAAGCGACCCCCCGGGCGTTATGGCGGGCGGCGGCCAGGATCAGGTCCAAGAGTATTTCCCTGGTGTTCCGGTTCAAGCGGCCCACCAGGCCGAAATCCAAAAGGGCCACCTTGGGTCCCGGTTGGACCAAAAGATTGCCCGGATGGGGGTCGCCGTGGAAGTAGCCGAAGATCATGATCTGTTCCAGCACCACTTCGGCGCCGAAGACGGCCAGGCTCTTGAGATCGTAACCGGCCGCCTTGAGGCTATCGGGCTCGTTGAGTTTCAGCCCCTCCAATTTTTCCATGACCAGAAAATCCTCGCCACAGAGGGCTCTATGGAGACGGGGCACCCGCACCTTGGAATTGGCGGCGTAGAAACGTCCGAAGCGCTCCAGGTTGGCGGCCTCCCGGCTGAAATCCAACTCGGCTGTCAAGCTGCGGCTGAATTCGTCCACCAGGGCCCGCGGCCGGAGGGCGGCCAGGGTCGGCAGATGTTTTTCCATCAATTCGGCCAATTCCCCCAAAATTTCCAAATCCGTGGTCACCTGTTTTTTAAGTCCCGGCCGCCGGACTTTAACCACCGCCTTCCGGCCGTCAGTCAGGACCGCTTCATGCACTTGGCCCACCGAGGCCGCGGCCAGGGGCCTTGGATCGATTTTCAAAATTTCCCCGGATTCGACCAAACTTAGGGTCAAACGCTCCACCTCGTCGAAAGGCAGCGGCTGGACGGCATTCTGTAGTTTGGCGAATTCCCTGAGGTAGGCTTCGGGGATTAGGTCGTCCCGGGTGGAGAGATACTGGCCCCATTTGATGAAGACCAGACCCAATTCCTCCATGACCAGACGCACCCTGGCCGGCCGACCGGCCGTCTCAGCCCGGTTCTGCCCCAGACCCACCAGGGTCCGCACATGGTCCAGAAGGTCCGTCAGCCCCAACCGGACCAAAAGGTCGTCAAAACCGAATTTGGCCAGGACGGCCGTAACCTCCCTGGCCCGGCCCAGGTGGCGGTAGAGCCGGCCCAAGCGGATCAGGCTCTGGGCGTTTTCAGGTCTCATGTATTCTCCCTTAAGGGCGGATCTTCCGCCTTGCCTTTGATATTGAAGCCTCTGGCCGCTTATGGTAGCATGAAAAAAAAAACAGAGCCATAAGGAGATGACTCATGTCCGAACTCCAGGATGCCGAAAACGAAAAAACCTCCACTAAATCCACTGATGAACATAATGAAAATATTAAAAAAATAGAACCAACCAGCCAGGCCCTTCTGGACTTGGAAGCCTCCGGCCTGACCCCGGAAGACATGGCCGAGGCGGCCCGCTCAGCAGCCGTGGAGGCGGAGAAAAAATCTCGCCCCGTCCCGCCGCCGCCGGCCGCCCTGCCCCGCTTACCCTGGATGGTTCTCCTGCTTCTGTCGACGGCCGGCGGCCTGACCTTGGCCTGGTCGGGCCAGGAAACTCTGGAAAGCCTCCGGTTGTTGGGGGTGGCCGGGCTTATTCTTCTGCTATTGTTAATGTCGGCCCTGCCCGCCGTCCGCTTCTGTCCCCGCCTGCCGACCAGGGGGGGGCTGGCGGCCGCCCTGTTATCGTTTGCCATTTTCATCCAGACCTTAAGGGGCCGGCCGGAGACTTTTTTTCAGACCTGTCCGGCATCTCTGGTCTGGGCCGGACTTCTGACCCTGACCATTCTGTGGACGGTAGCGGCCATTATTCGCAAACTGGGACGCCACCCGGTCACCATCCTGGCGGGGCTCTTGCTTATATATGCCGCCTTGGGTCCGGTCATGGCCCTGGTCGGCCACTTCCAACCAGGAGGGTCGGAACTGACCTGGGAGGGCCTGAACGCCAGCCCGGCCTTTTTGACCGACCTTCTGCCCTGGTTTTTCTGGCCCACGGCTTTGACTCTGGGGCTGATCCTGCCCCTGGCGGCCCTCCTGTCCTTGGGTGATCAATTATCCTCTCTGCGGCGATCGGGAGCCAGGCACGGCGGTAACTTCTTCCTGGCTTTGGCCTGGCTGGGACTGATCCCGTCAGGTTTTCTTCTGTTCTCCCCGGCAGCGGTTCATTACCCGGATATGGTCAAAAAATTGCGGGATCTGGCCCCGGTCCTGGCCGGAGTCGAGCCGGCGTCTCCAGCGGTCCCGGCCGTGACGCCCAAACCTTTGAAGGCCGCCCCCCAAGAAACCGCGGAGCCCCAGCCGGCTCCCGCTCCTGACACCTGGCCCGTGACTCCGGAAACCCCGCAGCCTGACGCTGACGCTCCCCCGGCTCCAGCGGAGCCCGCGCCTCAGCCAGTGGCCGCCGAAGCCCCGCCGGCCGCCGCTCTGAACGCTCCGGACGATCTGGCGGCCCGGCTGGAGGAACTTCAACGCCGGAACGAGACTCTGAAATTCCAGATCGATGATCTGGAAGGTCGGTTACAACTTTTGAGCGACCGGCTGAACCAGTTGGAGAGACCGGAACAGCAGCGGAATCTCACCCCGCCCTTGCCGCCGGAATTGGAGACCCCGAAAAGCCTGACCACCCCGGACCAGCCTTTGGCCGCTCCTCCCGTGGAAAACGATAACGAGTGGGAAAAATATTATTACGATGGCTCGACCACCTGAGCCGTGTGGCCCGGGTAGTGTAAAAAAGCAAAAAAGGACTAGGTGCGCCATGTTGAAATTTTTGACCGCCTCAACAACCGAGGTTGACGATCCGGAAGCGGCGGTAGCCGATATTCTGGAACAGCTGGATATTGCCAATGGGCTGCTGACCAATTCTGTAGGAATCGTAGCCTGTTATAATGACTTCATTTTCTCCGGCGCTCTTGAGGCTCTGGGTGAACATCTGCATTTTGACATCATCGGCTGCACGGCCATAGGCAACGCCACCGGCAGAGCCTACGGCATGGAACAGCTCAGCCTTACTGTCTTGACCAGCGATGAGATAAAGTTTTCCGTGGCCCTTTCCCCTGATATATCCAAAGACAACAGCGCTGGGCCCATTGAGGAAGCCTGGCGTCAGGCCCGGGCCAAGCTGCCGGAAGATCCCGCTCTCTGCCTCGCCTTTTTCCCCATCTTGAAGGAAGTCAGCGGGGACCAAATGGTCAGGCAGCTTGACGCGGCCTGCCGGGGTCTGCCCATTTTCGGCACACTATCCAACGATTCTTCGCTGGATTTCAGCGAGAGCCGCACCTTCCTGAACGGAGAGGCGCATTCTAGCCGGCTGGCGCTTCTTCTTATGCAGGGGCCGATAACCCCCCGCTTTTACGTCGCCTCGATCTCGCCGAAGAAGATCCAACACCAGAAGGCCATGGTCACGGCCTCGGAAGGATATCTGGTCAC
>Ga0082212_10003084_pt1 | contig 23800 bp, 19 predicted proteins | sample TergutNt197P3_FD_71548 | JGI IMG/M metagenome (GOLD analysis project Ga0082212, IMG submission 71548) | Neocapritermes taracua P3 segment gut microbial communities from Petit-Saut dam, French Guiana - Nt197 P3 | ecosystem: Host-associated > Arthropoda: Insects > Digestive system > Gut ... | reverse complement strand
CGTTTTCAGCATATCGGCAAGCCATGGCATTTTTTGCTGGAAGGAATGGACAAGAATTATATCGGCCTTGGCCGCGAACACGAAGTCTGTTGTTTTGACTGTTTCATGGCCCGGACAGCTTGAGCCTTTGATGATGGTGACTACTTCAGCCTGGCCGCCGCTGAGGTCATACACGATATCTTCTATGAGCGAAGTGCCCGCGATTACCTTTAAAGTTTTGGCTTGCAGCGGCGGGGCGCATACTAAAAATATGGCTAATAACAGGCCAGCCGGCAGGAAACGGCGCTTCAGCATACGCTCCCCTTATTTAAGAGCTGAAAAGTAGTAATGAGCTTCGCCTTCATCCAGTTTTATGGCGGAAAAGCCCGCTTTGGTGAATAGCGTGCGCATGCCGTGTTCACAAGGCAGATGGTCGCCTTCCACAGCCTTATGCGCGTCGTGGTGCCGGTTGATCATCTCCCGGCTGCCGATATGCAGGACATACGCTTTGCCGCCGGGTTTGAGCACTCGAAAAAATTCTATGGCGGCGGCGGCCTTGTCGCTGAAATGCGGAAAAGCCGAGAAACAGAGGAGCATATCCACATACTCGTCAATCAAGGGGATTTTTTCCGCCAAAGCGTGCAGCGCAAGCGCCTTGGCATCCTTTTCCGCAACGCCCCCAAGCATGGCGGCGGATGCGTCAAGGGCGATCAGGCGGCCGCTGTCACCGACCAGGCGTCGCAGGAAGGGTAATAGCACGCCCTGACCGCAGCCCACGTCAAGAACGGTCATTCCTTCGGAGAATTCCAGGCAGGAGAGCATCTCTCCCACCTTTTGTCTCAACTCCAGCGGGTAGTTGCGGTCTTCCCAGCCATTGGCGCATGAGTCAAAGAACTCTCTGCGTTTTGCGTCACGTTCCGTATTTCGCGTCATATTTTCACCATGTGGCGCCCGCGTAGCTTGTAAAGGGCGGTTGTATTCAAAGCTTCAACTCAAAACCGGCCATAAAAGTTCTGCCCGGCATGTAGTAATAAGCGCTTTGTGTGCCGTTTGTTTCCAGCGCGTAAGCATATTTGGCGCCCAGCACATTGTTGATAGTAATGAATATCTTGCCGTCCTTGACCCGCATGGGCTCGTAGCTGAACAGATAATCCAGTCTGAGATTGACCACATTCACTTCCGGCAGCTTGTTGGCGCTGGTGAGATCCTGAAACGTGCTGCCCGGAGCGGCGGGGTTGGCCGCGCGCGGGGAAATGGCGGCATAAATGTCACGCAGATGCTGATAATCACCGCTAAGCAGGAAATGGTCAAGGAATTTCCATTTAAATCCGGTCTGGAAGGTGAAACTGGGCGTATACGGCATTTTTTTCTGTTTCACGCCGTCATCTCCCTTGGCTTCGGCTTGCAGCCATGCGGCTCCGGCAAAAAACTCAAGGCCTTCAAGGGGAGTCAGGTTGCCGGACAACTCCATCCCCCTGATTCTGTACCAGGCCGAAGTGGAGTTGAAGAAAGACTCATCCGGCGCGGAGCCATACATGTATGCCCTGGTTCTGTTCTTTCCATCGTCATAGAAAAAGGCGCCGCTTAGCGAGCCGATGTTTTTCCAGGTGTGGGCCAGGCTAACCTCGTAGTGATCTGTGGTTTCAGGCCTGATTTTATTGGTGCTGATGGGCAGGTAGGTAGTGTTGGTCAGAAAGTTTTGTAAAACGACCGGGCTTGGATAATTGACGCCACGGGCGTAGCTTATGTTCAGGCTGGTTTCCGCGTACCCGAGTACCAGACCGGCCTGGGGAGATATCTCGTTGGCGAACTCGCTGTTATAGTAATAGCGCAAGCCGGCTGAAGGTATGACGCGGAATCCTTCGTCGCTGCCAAACATTTGGCTCACTGCCGTATATGGCGAAAAAACAGTCACATTGGGGAAGTCCCACAACTCCGTTACGTCGGTTGCCCTATTGTACCGGCGATTTTCCAGGTTCATCTTGTCGAGATCAAACCCGGCGATAATTTCGCTGCCTTCCCACAGCCGGAAGGTTTCACGGCCTCGCAGGCCGTATAGATCGCTGGACTGTTTAGAAGTCGCGTCGCCGCCGCTTTCCCCTCTCAAGTAAAAATTGGTGCTGTTGTAATAGCCTTTGATATAGCCGGAAGCCTTCTTGTACTTGTTGGCCAGGGTAAGGGTGGCCAGAGATGTTTTTGTATCAAATTTTTCTGGGTAGGCTTTGCTTTGGGTAAGAGGATTGTCCGGCGCCTTCGTGCTGGCATCCACATAGTTGACCATAAAGCGCATGCTCCAGTTTTCCGCAGCCTGGTAGCCCAAGTTAAGGTAGTAGCTGCTCTGGTTTCCGCCGGAGTTGGCGACATGTCCGTCGGTGCGTATCAGGCTTTGGGCGGCGTAGACGTCAAAGGAGTTTTTCTTCATGCCCATGCCGATGTTCTCGGCAAAGGTGCCGTAGCTGCCGCCTTCCATGCCGATTTTGAATTCAGTGCCGGGCTCGGTCATGTATTTGGGGATGAAGTTGACCATGCCGTAGCCGCTTCCAAACCTGGAAGGTTGCGGGTATTTGTAAATTTCCATACCACCCAGAGCATACACCGGGATGCCGTCAGCCAGGGCTTGGCCATACAGTACACCGCTGCGCGGCACATCATCGAAAAAGATACTCAAGTCCGGGCTGGGATGGCTCGCTCCCCGGCCGCGTATATACAGGCTGGCGCTTGTTTGCCCGCCGATGATATTTTTTTTCTGATACATGACCCCGGGTACGTTACGCAGCGCGTCATAAAAATCCAATGAGTTCTGCAAGCCGATCTGTTCTTCGGTAACGGCGTTATGCTGAACGCCGAAGCGGGTGGTGACAGGAACTGTCGGGGGCTGTTCCGCCACGCCGAAAATGGTTACGGACGGCAGGGTGTATGTGCTGAGCGATCCTTGCGTTAGTTCTGCCTGGCCGCTGGAATCGACTTGCGGGGCAGACTCCTCCACGGTTGCCGGGTTTTCCGCGGATGTGGCGGACATAACGCCGCCGGCCAAACAAGCCCACAAAAAAAACAGGGCTGCAAAAACTTTTCTCATCATCCTGCTCCCGTAATTAGGTCCAAAAAATACGATCAGAACCAGGTGGCAACGCCGATGCTCGGCGTGGACAAGGTTCTGCCGGAGATCGTGTTACGAATTTAAATTTCATGTTACTTTAGCCTTGAACGTGTAAAGACTGCAATAGAAAAATTGCGATTTATGAATAGAGGCATAGATGAAAAATAACCACCAGGAAAATAAAGGAGGGAAAAAGTTATTACTATCAAGAGGTTTCATTAAAGAGAACGCCCGGAAGCGCGCAGGGGGTAGCGCTTCAAACTGAAGCGCGCCGTACCGGATTCGCCGGCCTTCCAGGCTCAAGTGAAAAGATAGTGTAGCCATAAGATTTGGCCAGCTTCGCGCCCGCGGATGAAGAAATCGGCGCGGCAGTGTCCAAAACGCTGACGCGGTCAAGCTGTCGGTTGCGGGGAGTAAACATCCATGGTAGAAAAAATCGTTATATTTCGCTTGATAACATAAACTCTTGATGTTTGGTTGCCTTGTTATGTTCGCGTGCAAACGACAAGATTTTTATTGTCCCCTGGAAATTGACGCGAGGCGGATATGATGGAAACAATACGGTTTGGCGTTTCGCTTGATGCCGAATTGCTACAGGATTTTGACCAGTTATGCACATCGCAAGGCTACGCGAACCGTTCCGAGGCCTTACGCGACTTGATGCGCGAAGCCTTGGAGAGCCATGCGTTGGAACATGGCGATGTGGCGGCTGTGGGCGTTCTGACCTTGGCCTACGATCACCATAAAAGCGGTTTGGTGCAAAAATTGACGGAAGCCCAGCACCACGCGCCTATCGATGTGGTGGCAACTCTGCATGTGCATCTGGATCACGATACCTGCCTGGAAGTGCTTATTATGCGCGGGCAAGGTAACCTGATACGCGAATTTGCGCAGAAACTGCGGGCAATCAAGGGTGTTGCGCACGGCAAACTGAACCTGACTGAAATGCCGTAACCTGCGCGGTTGCTGTTTTCCGCTAAGTATTACTAACTCAAAACCGCTTTACGGCAAAAAAGGAAGCGAAACCAAGCGCAGGCCGACGACAACCCATTGCTCCCTTGTATTGTGGCCGAACCGGTCGCCGTAAGCGGTATCGATCTCGGCGTGACCTGGAATCAGCGCATAGCGGAAACCAACGTGATAGAACGGTTTGCCATAGTTCCGGCCAAACGTCTCGGCAATCAGCCAGAAACGTTCTATAAGTTTTACCTCGGCGCCGAGACCCCAAGTCATGCGATCCCGCCCGATTTCCTTCTCGCGTAACCAGCCCAGGTTGGTATGCGTTACTATGCGGTCATCGAATAACGAGAAACTCATCGGCACATTTATGTAAAGATTGCCGATCGCGGTATGGTGAATTCGCGGGTCAAGAGAATTGCCAACCGATACCCCCCCGCCCCAACCGTTAGTTTCCAGGGTCTTGAACAGGGTCTTGCCCTGGAGCAATACGTCCGTGGTTCGCGTTATTCCGTCGTAACTGCTTAGGGCGGCGCCAAACGTCAGTTCTAAATTTCCGGTGAAGTTGCAACCAGGCATCATCCGGTATTCGGTGCTGTCGCGCCCGACCTGGATTCCGTTCTCAACATGGCAGGCCTTGTGATCGACGATGCGCGCGTCGTCGGTAAAAAACGGACGAACGGCGTATGCGTCCGAGCCGGTGAGCAATATGGAAAAAAACGCGCAAAGTGGCAAAAAAGCGGTTTTGAACAGATCCGATGGACAATAGCGCGTAAAACGCATGTAACATCTCCTTTTTGGCAATACAGCAAGCGCAAGCATCAGCGCAAAAGCTTGTTCATTTTAAAAATAGTCTGCTTTTTCGCTATGTAAAACCTGTGTTAAAACCAACTGTTTTTTTGACATTTCATACTGTTTACTCTATGTTAATTACATGAAAAAAGCGTTGACTCTTTTGGCGTTGCTGTTGTTTTTCTGGGTGCAAAGCGTAGCGGTTGCGCATATCCATGAATCAGACCGCTATTATGAATACAAAGCCAACTGCCCGATATGCGCTTTTTTGAGTCAATGTTTAGCTACGGATTTATCGCCGATTATTGCCGCGCTACCCTCTTGTGATTTGCAGGACGTTTTCACGCAAGAAAAATCCGAGCAAGTCATTTTCCAGCCTTGTGTTTATTACTATTCTAACCGAGCCCCTCCCATTATTTGATTTAATCCGCTGCAGAACGCCACAAATGTTTTTTTGAGAGCTAAGCTATTGTAAAAGCGATAGTTACGGTGTTTTGCTATCGCTTTTAATGGCGTGCTGCGATGTCTTCCTTTATCCGCTTTTTAAGTAGTGCTTTATGTAATCATTTTGTGGATTAGTGAAGAGGAGATCATGTTTCAAAATAAATTATATATTGGGATAGCTTCATTCTTTCTTTTGTTCGGGCAAAGTGCGTTTGCGGCAGATACAGCCAGCGAGGCGCGTATTAAAGCCTTGGAAGAAAAAATCGAAAAACTGGAAAAGATGCTGCCCCAAGCAATTCCAACCGCTATCTTTGGAAAATGGTTTTATCTGTTTTTTGCCTTGTTTGTGACAGTTTCAGTTCAAATAGCTGGAGTTTATCTCGTTTTTGCAACATTGGTATTTCCGGCTGTTGGAGTATATTACATCACGCTATATAAGAACAAACTGCTATGGGGGTACTTGGGCAGCTTCTTGGGGCTGGTTGGAGCCCTTTTATTCGCCCTTGTGTTTGACCTGTCTTCCGGGCCTACCATCGTCTGGGGTATTGTCATTGCTATGACAGCGGTGTTTATAGGCAAAAGTAAATCCGAAAAATTGGAAGAAAGTAAAGCATTTCATAGTTGAGATGTGCCTGCGTTGAGTGTTCTATCAGAGGGTTTTTCGGTCCATATTTTATAGATGAAAGGAGCTTTAGGCATGGCGGAAAAAAGCAAAAAGTTAACTACAGCGGCGGGGGCTCCGGTAATAGACAATACCAATTCGGTCACAGCGGGTTCCCGTGGGGGTATGATGCTTCAGAACCCCTGGTTTATCGAGAAACTTGCCCATTTCGACCGCGAAGTCATTCCCGAACGTCGCATGCACGCCAAAGGTTCGGGGGCTTTTGGCGCTTTTACGGTAACGCACGACATCACGAAGTACAGCAAGGCCAAAGTCTTTTCCGCGGTAGGCAAGAAGACCGAGGTGTTTGTGCGCTTTTCCACCGTTGCGGGCGAACGGGGCGCGGCGGATGCGGAGCGCGACATACGCGGCTTTGCCATCAAGTTCTACACTGAGGAAGGCAACTGGGATCTGGTAGGTAACAATACGCCGGTCTTTTTCCTGCGGGACCCATTGCGTTTTCCCGATTTGAACCACGCGGTCAAGCGCAACCCCAAAACGAACAAACGCTGCGCACAGAGTAATTGGGACTTCTGGAGCATGTTGCCCGAAGCGTTGCACCAGGTAACGATTACCATGTCCGACCGAGGTCTTCCCCTTTCCTATCGCCATATGCACGGTTTTGGCAGCCACACCTTCAGCCTGATTAACGCGGACAACAAACGGGTTTGGGTCAAATTCCACCTGCATACACGGCAAGGCATCAAAAACCTCTCGGATAAGGAAGCCGAAGAACTCGTCGGGCGCGACCGCGAGAGCCACCAGGCAGATCTGTATGAAGCCATTGAACGGGGCGATTTCCCGAAGTGGGATTTTTACATCCAGGTCATGACCGAAGATCAGGCGAAAACCCATAAAGAAAATCCCTTTGATCTCACCAAGGTCTGGAGTCAAAAAACATTTCCTTTGATACCGGTGGGCGTACTTGAGCTGAACCGCAATCCTGAAAACTATTTTGCCGATGTGGAACAATCCGCTTTTAACCCATCCAACATTGTGCCGGGCATCGGTCTTTCTCCGGACAAGATGCTGCAGGGACGTCTGTTCTCCTATGGCGATGCTCAACGGTACCGTCTGGGCGTAAACCATATGTCTATCCCCGTGAACGCGCCAAGATGCCCTGTGCATGCCTACCATCGGGACGGACAGATGCGGGTTGACGGCAACTATGGATCAACAATCGGTTACCAGCCAAACAGTCTGTATGAATGGGACGAGCAGCCGGAATACAAAGAGCCACCGCTGGAAATTCAAGGCGCGATGGATTCATACGAGCCCAAAGAAGACCAGACCGACGACTGTTTCTATCAGGCCGGCGATCTGTATCGCCTGCTGGCCGAGGACAAAAAAGCGCTGCTGATCGAGAACACGGCACGGAACATAGGCCCGGTTTCGGAAAACGTCAAATATCGCCATACCGCTCATTGCTATCTTGCTGATAAGGACTACGGTACCCGTCTGGCCAAGGCATTGGGGCTTAAGCTGGACAAGGTGGCGGAGTTGTCCGGTATGCCGCACCGGGAAAGGATGCGGGCAACGGTCGCCTGAAAAGGCGCAAATGGGGATAGGGAAGCCCTAAAAGCCGAACCCGATTTCGGTAATGATAATTTCGGCTTTGGTGAAAAATGTGTAAGGAATGATGTTGCTAAAGCCGGGGCGAACATATGATCGCGGTCGTTCAATAATCCCAGATCCGTCAATAGAGTTCATTTCTAATGGCGGATCTGGGATAACGGCAAAACTCACGGCAAAACAAACCATCAGGCAATTTTGCAATATACGGTCGCATTTGGCGCATAGGCCGATGAATGCTTATTTTTCCGACGGCGTGAAGGTTCCGGTGTTTTCCTTGAACAGGGCTTTAAGGAATTCCCGGTTCATCCGGGATATGAATTTCGTGTGGATGCCTTTTGGGCAGACCGCTTCGCATTCGTAATGGTTTGAGCAGTTGCCAAAGCCGCATTCCTGCATGGCTTTTACCATAGCGGCCACCCGCTCGGGCGCTTCCACCTGTCCTTGAGGCAGGGCGGCGAAGTGGGACACTTTCGCCCCTGTAAACAGCATGGCCGCGCCGTTGGGACAGGCGGCCACGCACGCGCCGCAGCCGATGCACTGCGCCGCGTCCATCGCGTAGTCGCCGGCTGTCTTTGAGATGAGGATATCGTTGCCATCGGGGACGCCTCCCGTGTGACAGGAGATATACCCGCCCGCCTCGATTATCTTGTCGAGGGCGCTGCGGTCCGTGACCAGGTCAAACAGAATGGGGAAAGCCCGCGCGCGCCACGGCTCGATGTATATGGTGTCTCCGTTCTTGAACTTTCTCATGTGGAGTTGGCATACGGTTGTGCGTTCGTGCCCGCCGTGGGCGATGCCGTTGACGACCATGGAGCACATTCCGCAGATTCCCTCACGGCAATCATGATCAAACGCGATGGGGTTTTTCCCTTCCCGGATCAGTTCCTCGTTCACCACATCGAGCATTTCCAGAAAAGAGTGGTCCGGCGTAATATTGCGCGCCGTGTAAGTCTCAAACTGTCCCTTTTCATCCGGATTTTTTTGCCGCCAGACGATCAGCTTCAGCGTCATGTTCCGGCGCTCAAAAGGCGCCGCCTGCTTGCGGGGCCTCACTTGTAGCTCCTCACCGCAAGATGGACGCTGGTGAAGCGGAGCGGTTCCTGGTGAAGCTCTGGTTCCGTGCCTGGCCCTTTGTGTTCCCACGCGGCCGAATAGCAGAACTGCGCGTCGTTGCGCCTTGCCTCGCCGTCTTCATACTGGTGCTCCACGCGGAAATGGCCGCCGCACGACTCGTCACGATGTAGCGCGTCGACGCAAAGCAATTCAGCAAACTCCATGAAGTCGGCCACCCGTCCGGCGTTTTCAAGCTGCTGGTTTAATCCGGTTTCAGATCCGGAGATTTTCACGTTTTGCCAGAACTCTTCACGGATTTTGGGAATGGTTGCAAGCGTCTCCGACAGGCTTTTATTGCTGCGGAGCATGCCCGCGCTGTGCCACATGAGCATACCAAGCTCACGCCGGAATTCCGTGACGGTACGGCGGCCGTTTACGGATAGCAGACGGCGCAATGAAGCCTTCACTTCCATGACCGACTTGACGCATTCCTGGTGCTCTGGAGTCACGGACGTAGGTTTTGTGTGCGCAAGATAGTCGGCGATGGTGTACGGGATGATGAAGTAGCCGTCGGCCAGCCCCTGCATTAGCGCGCTGGCTCCAAGCCGGTTTGCGCCGTGTACGGAGAAGTTTGCCTCCCCCAGGACGAATAGCCCGGGGATGTTGCTCATAAGGTTGTAGTCAACCCACAGCCCTCCCATGGAGTAGTGAGGGGCGGGGTAGATACGCATGGGCGTCTTGTAAGGATTCTCGTCCGTGATTCGCTCGTACATCTCGAAGAGGTTTCCGAAGCGGTCTCGCAGCACGTTCTCGCCAAGCCGTTGGATGGCATCCTTGAAATCGAGATATACGCCGCGTCCTGCCGGTCCGACACCCCGGTTGTCGTCGCAGACTTCTTTCGCCGCGCGGGAAGCTATATCACGTGGGGCGAGATTGCCGTAGCCCGGATACTTCCGCTCCAGGAAATAGTCTCGCTCGGTTTCATGTATTTTTTCCGGAGCTTTATCCTTATCCTCCTGTTTCAGCGGAACCCAGCAGCGGCCGTCGTTACGCAGCGACTCCGACATAAGGGTGAGTTTCGACTGGTACTCGCCTGTCTGCGGGACGCAGGTCGGGTGGATCTGGGTGTAGCAGGGGTTCGCGAAATAGGCGCCCTTTTTATAGGCTTTCCAGATTGCCGTGACGTTGCATCCCATGGCATTGGTGGAGAGATGGAACACATTGACGTAGCCGCCCGTACATAGAAGGACCGCGTCGCCTGTGTGGGCGCGCACTTCACCCGTGAGCAGATCCCGCAGCGTGATCCCTTTTGCCTCGCCGTTTACCACGATCAGGTCGAGCATTTCGGTGCGGGGGAATACCTTCACCGTTCCGGCGCGGACCTGCCGCATCAGCGCGGAGTAGGCGCCCATCAGAAGCTGCTGCCCTGTCTGCCCTCTGGCGTAGAAAGTGCGGGAAACCTGCGCGCCGCCAAAAGAGCGATTATCCAGGTAACCGGCGTAGTCGCGGGCAAACGGCACGCCCTGGGCCACGCACTGGTCGATTATGCTGTTGCTAACCTGGGCCAGCCGCCATACGTCGGCTTCGCGCGCCCGGAAGTCGCCGCCTTTTATGGTGTCGTAAAAGAGGCGGAATACGCTGTCGCCGTCGTTTGGGTAGTTCTTGGCCGCGTTGATTCCACCTTGGGCCGCGATGCAGTGGGCTCTGCGGGGGCTGTCCTGATAACAGAACACCTCGACGTTGTATCCCAACTCGCCCAGCGACGCGGCGGCCGAGGCGCCCGCAAGGCCGGTGCCGACCACGAGGATGCGGTATTTTCTTTTGTTTGCCGGATTCACCAGCTTTAAGCTGGAGCGGCACCGATCCCAACTGGTTTCTATTGGTCCGGTGGGCGCTTTTCCGTCGATAATCATTTCATGCTTCCGCCTATTTCCCGAAGACGCCCATGCCTGCCAGGATCATAAGGGGAATCGTCCCGTATCCAAGCAGCAAAAGCGTGGAAAGCGTTATTCCGGCGATCTGGAACATGGGCTTGGTCTTCTCGTTCAGGAGGCCGATGGTCTGGGAGACGCTCTGGATTCCGTGAAACAGGTGCAGAAACAGCGCCGACATGGCGATCAAGTACGCTATGGAGACCGGAGCAAGCCGTAGAGATTCTCTCATCATTGCGAAAACGTCGAGGCGTCCTTGCGCGTCGATCCGGATCACCACGTCGGGGGTGGCATGCAGGGTGAACTGCAGGATGTGGCAGACAATGAAGGCGAGCAGCAACAGACCGGACCATAACATCGTTTCGCCCGCAAAAGTCGCAACGCGCGTCCGCCTCACCGCGTATCTGTCGGGTTTTGCCTTCCAGTTCGTTGCCGTGACCATAATGGCGAATGTTACGTGAAGAATCAGGACAAACACCATAACGGCGCGGAATGCCAATAACAACGGTCCAAGGTTTTGCAGCGCCTGAGCATAGGCATTGATGCCGTTTGGTCCTGTGAAAACGGACAAGGCTCCAAAGGAGTGCGCAAGGACGAAAAGAAGCATAACAACACCTGTTGCGGCGACCAGCGCTTTCCGCCCGATCATGCTTGACAGCAAATACGGATTCCCCCGCTCTCTTCTTTGATAAATGCGCTTTTATGCCTGACAATGCGGGCAAATGCCACGCAATTGATAAGCTGCATACAATAAGGCCACATGCCGGTGGATGTCAATCAGGCGTATCGGTCCGCCCGGCGCTTTTAGCGTTGAAATTGATAACTGGTGTCTCGTAACTTGTAACTGGTTTTTGGGATGTTGGTGAGGACTTCGGGGCTCGTAGTGGTAATCTTGATTCTGTAGTGACGAAACCTTGCCCGGTTTCGGTATCCGGAGGTAGTCAGACGGTGGAACGAAGAATAGTGAATACGCTTGCTCCTGTGTACGGGGGATACGCTCTTGCCCGCGAGGAGGACATAGGAATCCTCTTTATCCGCGGGGCCCTTCCCGGCGAAAAGGTCGAGGTGAAGCTGGCGCAGCGCAAAAAGGACTACGCGTTTGGCGATGTGCTACAGATCCTCTCTCCATCGCCGTATCGCGTTGATCCGCCATGCGTCTATTTTGGCGATTGCGGCGGCTGCCAGATCCAGCATGCGGCTTACCCTTACCAGCTTGATATGAAGCGATGGATTCTGGAGGAGGCATTTCGGCGTATTGGAAGAACAGATGTTTTTCCGGCGGTGGCTCCTCCGGGGGCGCAGTTTGGGTACAGGTATCGTGGAGGTTTCAAGACGGATGGCGAAAATGTTGGGTTTTTCGCGGGGCGGTCTCGGCGGATTGTGCCTATAGTCCGGTGTCCGCTGATGGTGGGCCGCATAAGTATGGCGATGACCGCGTTGCGCGGCCTTGGCCGTTTTGCTCCGTCTGTTTCGGAGATCCATATCGCCACGGACGGCGCCCAGGCAGTGGCCTGGCTTCCCGGAGTGGCATACTCCGCGGAAATTATCGAGCGTTTTGGCGGGTTTATCTCCGGCGTGCATTTCGAGGACCGGTCCTGGGGCAGAGACAGTATTTCTCTCGACCTGGAAGGGTTGGCGTATGTCGTTTCGACCAGCAGTTTCTTCCAGGCGAACTGGCGGATGAATGGGGCGCTCGTGCGCAGGATTATTGATTTCGTCAAAGGGTTGCCGCCAGGCGGGCGGTTGCTGGATCTGTATGCCGGGGCCGGAAACTTTGCCCTTCCGATGGCGTCATGGTTTGACGAGGTTGTGGCGGTCGAGGAAGATGTAAGCTCTTTTGCTGATCTGCGCAGGAATATCCGGTTGAATAACCTGAAAAATGTGCGAGCCGTGCGCTCCAGTGTCGAGAGGTATCGGATAGAGGGGAAATTTGATGTGCTGGTTCTGGACCCGCCGCGCTCCGGCCTGTCGGTAAAGGCGCTGGCGCTGGTGCGGGCGGTCGAGGCGAAGGCGATATGCTATATTTCCTGCAATCCGACAACGCTTGCCCGTGATGTTTCCCGCCTCGCGGACCGGTACAACGTCGGTCTTCTACAGATGTTCGATTTTTTCCCGAACACTCATCACGTGGAAGCGCTAACGATTCTTCTTCTCCGATAATACCGAAATCCGGGACAGATCTGCCGGTAAGGTGGTAGTATCTTTTATTGGAGGAGCGTTTGCGTTGATATCCTCGTCCTTGATCCATTTTGGATCATCCATACTTCAGTTGTTTTCGGCGTGGGCCTGCCTGTTTTTTATCCTGAAGAAACGGATAGGCCGCGTCTGGACCTTTCTTTTCGTTGTGTTTTTGGCGAAAGGTTGTGTTTCCGCCTACATGGGACTGTTGAAGTATGAAACCCCTCCGGTTTATTGGTCCGATATTCCTATTCTATTTATAGAGTTCTTCGTTTCCGGGCTGTTCGCTATGGGGTGCTGCTTTGCCGTTAAATGGTTTGGCCTGAAGGAACGGCTTGGCGCGCGCAGCGGGGTGATCTATCTGGTGGATCACTCGTTTGTAGGCGAACTGGAGGAAAAAAGGATTTTAGAGCAGGTATGCGAGGTGCTCACAGGTCCGGGGGGATACCGTCTTGCATGGGCAGGCGAACCGGATTCCGACGGGTCAATCCGGGTTCTTTTTGCCGCCGGAGCGGATTCCGGCGCTATTTCAGGTTTTCCGTTCCGCTGGGATGACTCTCCGTGGGGACATTTCCCTCCCGGAGTCGCTATGGGATCAGGTGAGACCCAGGTGATCAGGGGAAGGTTGAAGAAGCCGTGGAACTCCGTACCCGGCAAGGTTTTGCGTATTGCCGGACTCCGAAGCTGCATAACGGTACCGATAGATCTGTCTTCCCCGCGACGCACCATTCTCACCGCGCACTCGGATGACCCATATGCTTTCTGCGCCGCGGAAACCGCCGCTTTTACCTTGATGGTCCGCCGGGTGAAAGACGCCATACACGCGGTTCGTAAACGCGAAGACTTTGCCGACGTAAAGTCTTACTGCGACGATATGCTGCGAGACCAGCCGGACGGCATACTGCTGATACGCGAGAAAAAGGTGATCTGGGCGAACCCGGCCGCGGCGGAAATGCTTGCTTATTACGACTCCCAAACGCTGCTTGAAGTTGATCTTTCGAGCATTCTGGCCGAGGAAGATGCGCCTGAGAAATTCAAGCGCGCTCTTTGCGGCTTCAGACACGAGGGCGAGGGTTCGCACAGCCGATGGGAGACCACGGTCCAGAGGCGGGACAAGACCTCCTTTTTCGGCGAGATCACGGTCACATGTATCTCACTTGAAGGCCGGAACGGGTACATTTCCACGGAACGCGGTTTCCTGGGGATGGTAACCCTGCGGGATGTTACAAGCAGCGAGCGGATTATCAGCGACTTGCGAAGGGAGCTGTATTTTTCCTCGAAAGTACAGGAGCTTTCCTTTGCCATGGTCATGGAGCTTGGCCTGGAAGGGGATATACGCCTGTTCAATCGGCAATGCGAAGAGATATCGGGCTGGCCTTCAAGAGATGCCGTAGGCAAGACGATGACGTCGTTTCTTATCGCGGAGCCGTTTCGTGAGGCGCACAAAGACATGTTCCAGGCGGTTTTGTCGGAGCGCCCGCTTGCGCCGCTTGAATCCCGAATCAGCACTGTCTGGGGCGATGAGCGGACAGTTTCATGGAAGTACGCTCCGATATATGACGCTCTCGGGAATATCTCCTCCGTCATCGTGGCGGGAATCGACGTTACAGACCGGCGCCGCCTCGAAAAGACGATCATCGAGATGCAAAAGATGGAGGCTGTCGGAAGGCTTGCCGGCGGCATTGCCCACGATTTCAACAATATCCTTACGGGAATCCTTGGCAGTCTCGACATTGCCATGAAGAATGTTTCCGCCGACGACTGCTGCCTGGCCGCGAAACGCCCGATTACCGACGCCATACGCGTCTCGGAGCGCGCCGTTACGCTGATCCGCCAGCTCCTGGATTTTTCGCGCCGCTCTCCCCAGGTGCGACGGCCCGTCAACATCGGCAACGTGATCAAAGAGGTAGTGGATCTCTTTTCTCAGACGATCGACCGACGGATCGAAATCAGTTCATTTGTCGAGGAGGATCTCCCGCCCGCGTTTGCCGATACAAACCAGGTTCACCAGGTCTTGATGAACCTGTGCGTCAACGCCCGTGATGCGATCATGGAGTCGCTCGAAACCAAAGATGGGGATGTGGGACGTCCGTTGACGGGGCACTGGATCTATGTTCGCGCGGAAAAGGTGCTGGTTGACGATGATTATTGCCGTCTCGTTCCGTACGCGCGCACAGGGCGGTTCATCCGCATTTCCATCGACGACAACGGCGCGGGCATGGACGAAGCGTTGCAGCGGCGGGTATTCGAGCCCTTCTTCACGACGAAAAAGATGGGCAGAGGCACCGGGCTTGGGCTTTCTACGGTTTACGGTATCGTCAAACAGCACAACGGCTGGATCAACATCGACAGCCACGTCGGCAAAGGAACAACCTTCAGCGCCTACTTCCCGGAGGCCGAGGATGTGGTTGAAGAGATGTTGCCTTGGGAAGAGGTGGTTCAGCCGATGGGCAAGAAAGAAATCATTCTCTTTGCGGACGACGAGAAACTCATCCGCGATCTGGGGCGGATTGTTTTGGAGTCGTGCGGTTATACGGTCCTGACGGCGTCGGACGGCGAGGAAGCCGTCGAGGTTTACGCAAAGAACAAGGACCGGGTCCATCTCGTCGTATTGGACATAACGATGCCCAAGCGCTCCGGACTTGAGGCGATGCGGGAAATCCGCGCCGAAAATCCCCAAGCGCGGTTTATTCTTTCCAGCGGCTACACTCCGGTCGAAGATATCGGCGACGCGGCCTTCCTGCCAAAGCCGTATCGCGCCGACGGCCTGGTACGGATGGTTCGCGCCGCGCTTGACACCAAAGGCTCCACCTGACCATTTCCCTGATTTTTTCGTAACGCAGGCTCTTTTTTTGAAGCGCTGCGATTCGATGGGGCTTGGCCTCGACACGCGGATCGCAATATGACCGCCTTACGGATATCCCCTGATGAAAACAGGTTTTCGTCAGGGCTATTTTGCGAAGCGATATATAGGACGAATTACAAAGGATGCCGATGAGAATCCTGTTTCTTTTGGCGCACCCGGACGATGAGACGTTTGGCCCTGGGGGGACGATAGCGAAATACGCAAGGCTTGGGCACGAGGTACGCCTGGTTACCGCTACGCGCGGAGAGGCTGGGATGGCGGGGACCCCGCCGCTGACGGACCAGGATCACCTGGGAGAGTTTCGATCCGCGGAGCTCGAAGCGGCCGCGGCGGTTTTGGGCGTGGCCAAAGTTAACTTCCTTGGGTTTAACGACGGCAAACTTGCCTTTGTTCCGCGCGAGAAGCTTGTGGAGAGCGCTGTCCGGGTGATCCGTGAGGCGCGTCCTCACGTGTTGATGTCTTTTGGCCCGGATGGGGTGTCCGGGCACATGGATCATAAGGTAATGTGCGAGGTGGCGCTTGCCGCGTATGGCCGGGCGGGAGATCCCGGATGGTATCCCGGACATTTTCGCGACGGTGAGCTTTGTCCGTGGACTCCTTTCAAGTTGTATCAGTTCGAATTGTCTTTGGAGCTGCTTTTTGCGTTTGGTGTCCCACTGCATGGCGTCTCCGAAGAGAATCTGACCACGATAATAGATACTTCGGCCGACGCGCCGACCAAATTGCGGGCGTTTGATTGCCATCGCACGCAGCACAAGGACGTGGAGCGGATCTTGTCGCGCCCCGGTTTTCACGAATTTCTTCGCCGTGAGACATATGTGCTTGCCAGGACGCGGCTGGAAGGGTTGTTGTTGCCAGAGTCCGACCTGTTGGCCGGAATTCCGAAAGAGTAGGGAGAACGATCGTGGAAGTAGGTATTTTCGGCAATGCCGGAGCCGGTAAAAGCGCTTTGTTTCGCGCGCTTGCCGGTCCGGGAGAAGCGGCCGGCCCCAAAAAGCGCGCCGATGTGTGCGTAATCAAGGTTCCTGACGACCGGGTGGATAGACTCGCCGGGGTTTTCAATCCGAAAAAAGTTACCCATGTCTCGGTTGCGTTCCACGATATTGACGCGGGGGAGCCGGATCTGCTTTCGACTCATACGGCCGCCGCAATCAGGAACATGGAAGTTCTTGTGCTGGTGCTGCGCGGTTTCACCGGCGGTTATCATCCGGTCCCGTCCGGCGGTCTCGATCCGGTAAAGGAATTTCAGTCGATAACCTCCGCCTTGATCCTGTCTGATTACCTCGTTGCGCAGAAGCGGATCGAGCGGCTGGCGAAGGAAGCGAAAAGAGACGCCGAGTGGACTGTTTTGCAAAAGACGATCTCCGGGTTTGAGAGAGAGATCCCCATGAGAGGGATCGGTCTTTCGGCGGAGGAAGAGCGGGTTGTCTCAGGATTCCGGTTTCTCTCCCGCCTTCCGGTGTTTGTGGTGTTGAATGTGGATGAGGCGGTTATAGGGGAAGAAGTATTTCCGGAAATGTCGAGGGCGGCGGAAGAGGCGAAAGTTCCTTTGGTGCGCCTGTGCGCCGGTGTCGAGGAAGAGATTGCCCGGCTTTCTCTTGAAGAGCAGGTTGAATTCATGAAAGAAATGGGAACAGAGCGCTCCGCCAGGGATCGGATGGTTCGCGGCGCTTTCGATGCCATGCGCTATATCTCTTTCTTGACGGTTGGGGAAGACGAGGTCCGGGCCTGGAATGTGCGGGAGGGAAGCACGGCGGTAGTTGCGGCAGGCAGGATTCATTCCGATCTGGAGAAGGGATTTATACGTGCCGAGGTGATCTCCTGCGAAGATTTCCTGAAGTGCGGTTCAATGGCAAAAGCCAGGACGGAAGGTAAACTCCGATTGGAAGGTAAAGAATATATTGTGAAAGACGGAGAGATCATGCATGTCAGGTTCAACGTATGAATTGTCGCTCATTATACTTGACGAAATATTGGTAGTTTTTATACAATAACCGAATGGGATTCACCGGGTACACGCAAAAAGAATCGTTTTTGTTCGGAATGGCCGGACTACGGGTTTTGGTGATTGACGACGATGATTGCCTGCGATTTTTGATACGTGAATGGCTGGAGCCGGCCGGGTATATTGTTGAAGAGGCGTCCGATGGCGTCGAGGCCTTTGAGAAGCTTCGCACCGGCGGATTCAATATTTTCCTGACAGATGTTTTGATGCCGAAAATGGACGGCATTGCTTTTTTGAAAAAAGCGCTCGTGCATGACCCTTCCATCGCAAGTGTGGTGATGTCTGGCAGCGCGGAGCTTAGTACCGCCGTCTCCGCCCTCAGGTCGGGGGCGTGCGACTACATCACCAAGCCTTTCAGCGGCGAAGCTCTCCTGATTACTATCGAGCGCGCTCTCCATAAAAAGGAGTTGGAGCGGCAGCTCGAAGATTACCGGCTTAACCTCGAGAATAAAGTCAAGGAACAAACAAATGAGATCAACCTGATGTACACACGCTCTATTGACGCAATGGTCAATGCGCTCGAAGCGAAAGACTTCTATACCCGGGGGCATTCACAGCGGGTTATGACATATTCCGTGGCGACCGCGAAAGAGATGGGTATGGCCGATGAAGATGTAGAGAATCTTAAGCGCGCCGCCATCCTCCACGACATAGGAAAGATCGGTGTTCGGGATATGGTTATCAACAAACCGGGAGAGTTGACTATGGATGAGTTCAAGGAGGTCATTCGACACCCTGAACTCTCCGTGAACATTATCGAGCCGATTCCGTTTTTCCAGCCGCTGCTTCCCGCCATCAAGCACCACCACGAGCGATACAACGGTCAGGGATATCCGTTGGGACTGGCCGGCGAGGAAATACCGCTGTCAGCGCGTATTTTGTCGGTGGCGGATACCTTTGACGCGATGACGTCCACGCGCCCGTACCGGAAAGCTCTCCGGGTGGATGACGCGATCGCCGAGCTGCGCCGCTGCGCCGGGTTGCAGTTTGACCCCGATGTTGTCACCACATTCCTTTCCTGTCTGCCGCGAATCCATATTTCCAAGCAGGATAGCCAGGATTGAATTCGGAACGCGCGGCGTTTCTCGATGAAAAAGAGCGGCAAGAGCTTTTGCGGCTTGCCAGGACCACATTGGAATTGTACGTGCGGGAGCATAAGGAGCCTGATATGGCGGCTCCGGAAGGAAAGCTGGCTTCGCCCGGAGCCGCGTTTGTCACGTTGACGAACAAGGGGCGGCTGCGGGGGTGTATCGGCTACACGGAAGCTGTGGCGCCGCTGTACAAGGTTGTGCGGGAATGCGTGATGGCCGCCGCTACGGAAGATCGGAGGTTTCCGCCCGTATCCGCCGGCGAACTGGCATTTATCGACCTGGAGATCTCCGTACTTACTCCCATGGTTCCCATCCGCGCCGAGGATGTCGAAGTGGGGCGTCACGGGTTGATGATCTCCCACCAGCAAAAGCGCGGGCTCTTGCTGCCGCAGGTGCCGGTCGATTTGGGATGGGACCGGGAAAAGTTCCTGGATCAGGTATGCGTTAAAGCGGGACTCCCGCCCGGCGCTTGGCGCCGGGGCGCGGAGTTGAAGGGTTTCACCGCCGAAGTGTTCGGCGAGCGGGAATAAGGGTTAACGATTACGGGAGGTTATTCGGTCTCGTATCGTTGCCTTGGTTACTTTCCCCTGAGCGTTTTTTGGGAAGGCGCTCAAGAACTCAACGGATCTTGGCACTTTGAATGGCGCCATGTTCCGACGGCAATGCTCCAGTATGTCTTCCGGGTTTTCTTCGAAACCGTCTTTCAACACGACGACCGCTACGGGAACCTCGCCCATGGTGAAGTCCGGGCGTCCCACGACGGCGGCTTCTTTTACCGCGGGGTGCTCGGCAACGATGGATTCAACTTCCTTGAGGCTCACGTTTACGCTTTCCACCAGCAGGGAATCGTGCTTGCGGTCAACGATGTGGATATACCCGTCTTCATCGACAGCCGCCAGGTCTCCGGAGTAAAACCAATTGTCGCGCAGCACTTTGGCGGTGGCTTCCGGATCGTGCAGGTATCCCTCGAAAATGCTCATCCCGCGGGCGGCTACTTCGCCGACCATCCCGGCGGGCACTTCGTTTCCGTCTTCGTCCACCACCCGCACTTCCAGCCCTAACGCTTCTTTGCCCACCGACATAAGTTTTTTCATGTAGGGGGCGCCCTCGTTCATGGAGTGGTCTTCCTCGTGGAGGAACGTGAGGATTCCTGTGGTCTCCACATGCGCGTATGACTGTACGAGGCTGCAACGGAAGAAGCTGATGGCGCGCCGCATAAGATCGACAGAGATCCACGCGCCGCCGTAAAGGACCATGCGAAGCGTCGCCAGGTTGAAATGACGCGCGTCCGGGGTGTCGAGGATGCGGGCCATCATGGAGGGCGTGAGAACGGCATGGGTAACAGACCGGCGTTCGATGGTGCGAAGCAGCTCCACAGGGTCGAACTCCTTCTGCAGGATGACTGTTGCTCCCACATGGAAGAAGCGAAGCAGGCGGCCCAGGCCTCCGAGATATGGAAGCGTTGCGCAGGACAGGAAAACGTCTTTTCTGGAGAAGCCCAGCTCCATTGCGGAGTAAACCGAAGCCGTCATGAGATTCCGGTTGGACAGCATGGCGCCGCGAAGGCGTCCGGTAGGCCCGCTGGTGTACGCGATAAAGGCGATTGTGCGGTCATCGAAGCGTGGCAGGTTTTTTATCTGGTCCGCTTCGACTTCAGACGCGATCATACGGGGGTCGTTCATGCACAGGACGCCGGGGATATCCGCCAGGGACGGGCGTATCTCTTCGATCTTGTCGCTTAAGCTTTCTTCGTATATCAGGCCCCTGACTCCCGCATTCTGGATGATAGTGTTCATTTCGCGGCTTACGAAGGAGGGGTGAAGCTGAACGATGGATGCTCCCAGGTGTGCGGTTGCGAAGAAAAGTTCCACAAACTCGATTGTGTTGTTGGCAAGGATGGCGACACGGTCTCCCAAGGTGATTCCGAGGTTTTGCAGGGCCGCGGCGCGCCTCAAAACGCGATTTCGCAGTTCGAGGTATGTCACTTCTTCTTTTTTTGCGCAAAGGGCGATTTTATTCGGGTGAATTCGGGCGTTGTGTTCAAGAATATCCCGGATAATCATTTAGCCTCCTAATCGTCGGCAAAAGCTTGCAGGATTGCATTGTAAGTTACCAGAGTGCGGAGGTTCTTTCAATCCTGCATGGTAAACTACTCCTACTTGACCAAAGGCCGGAGCCTTATATGACAGAAGAAGATCTCGAACTTTACCCGATACTGCACAAAGGCCGCATTTATAACATATTTACCTCGATTGAAATGACGTTTCGCGAAGTTCGGGCTATGATCGACTGGCTTCACGACCGGGGCGCTTTCCCCAACGATGAGGCCGGGGCGCGGGAGCCGGAATTGCTGTATTCATGCCCGGCGGAAGGGTCCATTTTCGATGTGGATGTGCAGGGGTACGAAATCATCGTTTACAAAAAAGAGCCTGCTTGAGTGACCATTGCGCGGGAAGCGTTCGTGTGGCGAGTACCGGAGTTTTCTGTATTGGAATATTCCGGACGCGATCATATCCCGTCGCTCTGCTAACCAAATAACCTGGCATGGAGGCTTATGGTGACTGATTGCAGAGTTTCGCTCAATCCGCTGGTCTTCAGGGAATACGATATACGTGGCCTGGTGGGGACGGATTTTACGGCCGACGCGGTAGAACAGATAGGGAAAGGGTACGGAACTTACGCAGTTGGTTGCGGCGCGCGTACCATTGCGCTTGGCAGAGACGTCCGGCTTTCCTCTCCGGAGTTTCGCGATGCTCTGGCAAAAGGGTTGCTTTCCACCGGTCTGTCCGTGATCGACGTTGGCGTTTGCCCTACGCCGCTGCTGTATTTCGCCATCCATCATCTGCGCGCCGATGGCGGCGTGATGATTACGGGGAGCCATAACCCGCCCGAATATAACGGCTTCAAGCTATGTATTGGCTCAGGGACAATCTACGGCAATATGATCCAGCAGATACGGGACCTGATTGAGACCGGGTCGTTCCGTGAAGGGGAAGGCGAGTTGACGCAACGGGAGATAATCCCGGACTACAAGAAGTTTGTAAAAGAAAGCCTGCATATACCCAAAAAGCTAAAGGTTGTGGTGGATGGAGGCAATGGGACGGCCGGAGCGGTGGCTCCCGGCTTGTTCCGCGAGATGGGGATGGAAGTGGTAGAGTTGTTCTGCGACGCCGACGGGCGATTTCCCAACCATTTCCCTGACCCCACTGTTCCGGAAAACATGCGCTTTCTAATGGAAAAAGTGGTGGAGACGGGGGCGGATGTGGGGGTGGGCTACGACGGCGACGCCGACCGGATAGGAGTGGTTGACGAGCGCGGCAACATCGTTTTTGGCGACTACCTGCTCATCCTGTTCGCCCGCGAGATCCTCTCGCGCAAGCCAAGAGCGACGATCATCTCCGAGGTGAAGGCGTCTCAAAACTTCTACGACGATGTCACGCGGCGCGGCGGCCGCCCCATTATGTGGAAAACCGGACACTCTCTCATCAAGGCCAAAATGAAAAAGGAAAAGGCTGAGCTGGCGGGGGAGATGAGCGGCCACGTTTTCTTCAAAGACCGTTACCTGGGGTTTGACGACGCCATCTACGCCTCTGTCCGGCTGTTCGAAATCATGGCGAAGGAAAGACGGACGCTTGGCTCTCTTTTATCGGATCTTCCCCCTGTTGTTTCCACGCCTGAGATCCGGATTGACTGCCCCGACGAAATCAAGTTCCGCGTGGTGAAGGATGTGGCTACGGTCGTTGCGCCGTTGGCGCTCCAGGTTATAAGCATCGACGGAGTGCGCGCCCTGTTTGATGGCGGATGGGGGCTGGTCCGCGCCTCGAACACCCAGCCCGTGCTTGTTCTCAGGTTTGAGGGGCGCGACGAGGAGACAGTGCAAAGGATTCGCGATATCATGGAAAACGCTGTTGTGCGAGCTTGCTCGGAGGCTTAAGGCATGACGACCTCAGACGCTTTGATCCTCGGGTTGATTCAGGGCGTGACCGAGTTTTTGCCGGTCAGCAGCTCGGCGCACCTGTTTCTGGCCCATCGGCTCCTGGGGCTTCAGGAGCCACGCCTGGCCTTTGATCTCATTTTGCACCTTGGGACGCTGGTTGCCGTTCTTTATTTCCTCAGGTCGGAGATCACGCAAATAGTCGCCTCGATGTTTCGGTCCAGGCCAAGCTTATGGCTGCCGCCATCCGATTGGAGCCGCCGCGACATCATGCTTATCATTCTTTCCTCTTTGCCAACGGGCATTATCGGCGTCATGTTCCACGACATGGTGGAGAGCGGGATTACGTTTTGGGGGGTTGGCGCGCGCTACCTGATTTTGTCGGTTGCCCTTCTCCTTACCCGCGTTCGCTTTACGCGCAAGGACGATCCGAACCGGATCGAGTGGTGGGAGGCGCTGCTCATTGGCGTAGTCCAAGGGTTTGCCGTCTTTCCCGGCCTCTCGCGGTCCGGCTCTACGATCATCTTTATGCTGATCATCGGGATTGCGCCGTTGCGCGCGGTGAAGTACTCCTTTCTTATTTCCATTCCGGCGATTCTTGGCGGAACGTTGATGGCGATGCGGCACGGGATCTCAGAAATCTCTGATCCGATGCTCTTTGTTGCCGGATTCCTTGTTGCTATGGTCAGCGGTTACATCGCTCTTTGGTTAGTGGAACACTTTGTATCGCGTGGACGATTCTATTATTTCGCTCCCTATACGGTGTTTTTGTCGGTTTTATGTTTCACCATGAATTTTTACTTCTGAAATACAAAGGCGTAGCCTGACTCCGACGGCTGGTCATCTTAAACTCTTGTCTTTGTGTACGCCTCGCTCGTGGCTTTTGGCGAGCAAGGTTGCATGTCTTTCTTGCTCATGGCCTATCTGCCTCCACCTCGGTATGCGATAATTCGGAAGAAACTCTTGTTTCTTGGCTTTTGGATATCAATTCAAAACTAAAAGAGAACACAATGACCGAGCCAAAAGATCCGACGACTGGCCCCGAAGACCTGAAGACTGAACCCGAAAGCGCAACGACCAACCCGGAAAACACGGTAGCCGAACCTCAACAATCTCATTCGAAATTTGCCGGTTTGATGAAGTTTTTGCTGATTCCGTTTTTTGTGCTGCGTCAGTTGTCTCATCTGGTTTTCGGCGAACTGTTCTGGCGGCCTCCGCGTTGGGCGGAATACGCCTG
>Ga0082212_10003083_pt1 | contig 23813 bp, 19 predicted proteins | sample TergutNt197P3_FD_71548 | JGI IMG/M metagenome (GOLD analysis project Ga0082212, IMG submission 71548) | Neocapritermes taracua P3 segment gut microbial communities from Petit-Saut dam, French Guiana - Nt197 P3 | ecosystem: Host-associated > Arthropoda: Insects > Digestive system > Gut ... | reverse complement strand
GGTTTCCACTACAAACGGCTTTGACCATTTGCAACTCTGCCTGAATTGACTCTAAAGAACTTACGTTGCTAAAATTTCTGAAAAAAACTGCTTTTACGGACGAGTTGTCAAAGAAGGGTTAATGGTTGCGAAATGGTGATAGCACCAATCGTTTACTACGAAGTGCAAAGAGGGTTGTTGACTAAAAAACTGCGCAAATATTTAGTCACCTTTGATGAACTGTATCAAAATGACTCTAAAATATAGCAACGGTTTTATCGTTTTTTAGTGCTATTTTATTTTTATTGCCAGATTCCTTAGCCCTCATTAGAGCTTCGTCTGCGCCAGCAAGTAGATCGTCTACTGATGTATTTTTCATGGGTATTTGTGAAGATACTCCAATACATGCTGTTAGCGATTCTTCGTGCAAAGCTTTGATATTCTTAGGTTTTCTCTTGTGAGACTGAATGCTTTCAATTACAGGAATCGTAGCGGTACTGATTTCTGTGCGAACTCGCTCTGCTACGCTAAGGGCACCCCTTGTATCGGTATTCGGCATTAATACGATAAATTTATCGCTACCCCAACGGGCAACAAAATCAATATCGCGCTTTATGCAGTTACATATAGAGTTGGCTGTAGTCTTAAGAGCCATGTCGCCCTGGTGGTGTCCGTAAGTGTCGTTGTAATTCCTAAAATTGTCGATGTCAATAATCAACAAGCTGGTGGGAGTTTTTTCCCTGATGCCATGTAGCCATGCGATTTCCAAGCGGTTATCAAAGCTACGCCTGTTTGCCAAGCCAGTTAATTGATCCCTTATTCCTAATACCGCCAAATCTAATATATTGACAGCCAGCACTTTGTAGTCACCTTGAAACGGCTCTGTATCTATGCAGTATTCGGTGTTGCCGTGCTCGTGTTCGTAGATCATTGTATTAATTCCTTCGATCAGCTTGCGAATTATAATGACCACGTTCTGCAAGGATTTTCCAAGCTGACCTATCTCATCGTCTTTCTGAAATTGAACGTCCAGACCCAGATGGCCAGAAGCAATATGTTTGGTGTCATTGGATAATATTGTGATGGGACGACTGACGATAGTGAGAAAATAGGATAGTACGGTAGATGCAACGGCAAGCCCGATAACGCATATAGCTAACCCACGTCGAACTAGTTTGTTAGAAGCCGCCTTTAACCCCGAAAGCGGTGAGGCCAGTACAATTGCGGCAAACGCCTCTCCAGCATTATTTATCAAGGGTTTGTAATGCGTTTTATAGTTTTCGCCTAGTATATGTATGTTGCCGTCGTACTCCGATTTTTCTTCAAGAACAATACGGGCGACCTTTGGGTCAAGTAAAGTGCCTACTACTCTGCCCCCAAACCGAGTAATAGTGGTTGCTACCCGCTTGTTACCCAAAAAAACAGTGACTTCGGAATTCATCAATTCTTTAAGGGTTTCAACCTCTTTGTCGTCATCAAATCGAACACCTGCGGAAATAATGCCCACCAATTTGCCGTTACTATCCTTGGCCGGCACTGCGGTACGAATAGAAACTCTAACTGTCTTGCCGTCCTCAAAGGCCGATACAACCTGTCCGGCCATAGCACCTGAAATAGTTTCCAGGTCGGCAACCGAATCGCCAAAGGTATTAGGCTCGTTGGTACGGGCTATTATCGTTCCTACTGCATCTGTGATTGAAAAATAGTTTACTCGATAAAGTTCGGGGGCAGTTTCAAGAAGTCGCAAGATTTCTTTTCTGTCACGCTTTGCTATGGCCTGAATCACCTTAGGGTCATTGGTAAGAGAGACCGCGGCGGTAATTGTATTTAATCTGGCCTCATCCAGATAGCGATCAAGTGTGTTGGCATTTACTGAAACCTTTTCAAGTATTAGGTGTTCCGAATATGCAGAAAAAATTGCCGAAAGATAAAAACTGATAAAAATAGCAAGAGCGAGCAATATCAGCATCGTGGGTACAATAATCCTGCCCTTAAAGCTCCTGAAAAAAGTTGGCAATACATTCTTCATATATATCCGTTGGTATTGGCTCCCCAACCTATTCCCTCTCCTCACATCGCACAGAGTTTCTGCCAGTATCCTTTGCCCCTTGAAGAACCAAATTTGCTCTGAATATCATATCGTCTGCGCTATCGCCTTCAGTCGGTTTGAGAGAATAAACGCCAATGGTTACAGTAATTTTTTCCTGTTTTCCGTCCTGGGTTGTAACAACATTCATCTCAACCCGTGTGCGAATCCGCTCTGCTACATTTTTTGCGGCAGTAACGCTTGCATCAGGGAGCAAAACGATAAACAAATCCCCAGCCCAGCGCGACACTATGTCAACATCTTGGGTGAGGGATTTTGTGCATAGGTCGGCAACGGTTTTTAGTGCCCTGTTGCCATGTTCGAAGCCAAGTTTTTTGAAACTATCAACGTCGATCATCAGGATACTCAGGCGGGCATTCTCTGCAACAACGCGCTCCCTGACCCTGAGTAGCCTGGAATAAAAAGAACGTCTGTTGGGTAATCCAGTCAGACGATCTTTGATACTAAGGCTACTTAGCTGAAGTATGTTTTCGGCCAAGGTTTCATACTGACCCCGAAAATCTTCTAAGACAAAGTGATAGTTGATATTTCCCTTCTTCTGTTCTGAAATTAAACGAAATACTTCTTCAAATAGTTTGCGGAGTGTGGATACAGTTCTCTCTAATGACCTACTTAAATGGCCAACTTCATCTTTGCTAACGGTGTTTATATTGGTATCCAGATTGCCTGCGGCCAAGTCTTTCAAATTTTTCGCCAACAAGATCAGCCTCTTTTTCAAAGAAAAGAAAGTGGCCAAAACCATAGTCTTTGAAAGGATAAGACCAACAATAATAACTGCCACGCCAAAAAACAGCATTGTATGAAATTTGGAAAGGGTCAGGGAAATGTCCGTGCATAAAAATATGGTTGCAAAATGGTGTCCATCGGGTGTCATCAACGGTTTGTAGTAAGTTTTGTATTTGGCACCATGGATTTCTGTGTTGCCAATCTGTGCCTCACCTCTGTCGATACTTTCCCTGGCTTCTTTTGAATCAAAAACAATGGGGATGTGGCTTAAGCTATCCTCATCAAGTGTGGTAGCAAGTATTGAATCACCATAAAAAATGACTGTATCGGAGTGAAGCAGGGTTTTCAGTTTATAGGCCAGGTTCAATGAATCCAGTCGAACGCCTGCTGTAACAGCACCAATCACAGATTTGCCATCCATGACTGGGGAGCCTGCTCTGGCAGACAGTTTTATCATCGTACCAGTCTCGATATAGGCCTCAGTTTTTCCGTTCAGAGCATCTCTCACATTTTGTTGGTTTAAGATGGAATCTCCAAACGCTGAAGGTGCGTGGACACGAGCCAGAACCTTTCCCTGCTTGTCCGTAACCGTTAAAAAATCAACTGGAAAAAACTTGAGCAACGGTTCGGCAACGCGAATGATCTCTTCCCTGTTGCCCCGCTTTAGAGCACGGATCAATTCCGGATTGGTGGCCAAACCACGTGCCGCCACTTTAGAATTTACTTTGATATCTTCCAAAAAGAGGTCTAATACATGTGAGTCGGCGATAATCCTATCGTCAAGAAGCGACTCGGTAAAACCAGTAAACCGTGAAAAGAAAAACGTTATTGCAAAAGCAGATGTAAGTACACTAATGCAGATTGCTAGCAGACCCTTGCCAATGATGCTGTGAGCAATGCTGATTCGCTTCATAACATTACACCATCCTTATGTCCGAACCTATCACCCAAAAGTCTAACAAGACAATGGGCATTCCAACACTATGTATGCAAGTTTAGCACAGTTTTTGTTTAATTGGGATTAACTGAATCGTACCAAAGAGTCAAACTCGTAAATATTGCAAAATAAGACACTTAAATAACCGGGAACGAAGTAGGTGATTTCAAAACCCTGACGGGCTTTGAAAAGGGCTCGGAGTAAAGAGTATTCGATTTAACTCCAAGGTAGCCGTTACCCCACCTCTACCCTATTCCTCCCAGATTTTTTGGCTAAGGCAAGCGCGATATCAGCATCGACGATAAGCCTGTTTATAGAACCAGACGCGCTTGGCACGGTAGAGCTCAAGCCAATACTCACAGTTAATTTTTCTGCCTGACTATCACTTGAATGTATCTTTAATTTTTCGATCCCAATCCGTATTTCCTCGGCAATCTCCATCGCAGAATCCGCAGTTGAATTTGGCAGTAGTGCCACAAACTCCTCACCACCCCAGCGGCCAAGGAAAAGACGACGTTCTGGCTTGGCATAGCCCATTAAAAACTCTGCAACAGCTCGCAGAGCCTCATCGCCCTGCTGATGGCCGTAATCATCGTTATAATTCCTAAAATTATCTATGTCTATCATCATCAAGCAAAGAGAAATTTTTTCCTTCAGAGCGGTATTCCACTCAATAGCAAGTTTGTTGTCAAAATTTCTCCTGTTTGGCATTCCAGTTAGTTTATCTCTGATGCCGGCCTCTGATAGCTGTAGGATATTAATTGCAAGCAACCTAAAGTCGCCATGAAAGAGCTTAGAGTTGAGGCGATAGCCTGTGCTACCCCTCTCATGCTCAGCAATCATGATAATAATTTCCTCGGTGAGTTTTTTAATGATGTCAACTGTCTTAGCCAAATGATTGCTTGCACTGACCACTACATCCCCAACTTCGCCCTCTTTAGTGTGTGGAGCAGTTACACTCAAATCGCCATCGCTGACGGCGGCAAGCGTAGTGGCAAGCCCTTCTATAGGCTTGCAAGCGTTGGCAACAAAAAAATAAGTGGCGACCAAAACACAAAGCAGAGCTATTGAAAAGTGTGTAATCCCCAGGCCAACTATTTTGTGAGACGAGGCCAGTACGGGGCCTAAGGGTGTTGCAATGGAAATAACAGCAAATGCCTCGCCCCTGGGGTCAATGAGGGGAAGATAATAAACTTTGTATTTTTCACCATCCACTTCAACATCATCAATAGTATCTCTTTTTTCATGGAGAAGGGTATTAACCAGCGAAGGTTTTAGGCGTGTATCGAAAATGGCAATAGCGTCTCGGCTAGGGGTGGTAGCAATGCGTGTTTCACCCAAAAAAACGGCGACTTCTCCATTAACGAGAGTTTTCAGTTTCTGCATATCCACGTCTCGGTCGTGCCTCACACCTGCTGAAATCACACCTAGTAGATTGCCATCAGCACCATATACAGGGCGACCCGACCGAGTAGAGACCTTGACAAGGGTACCCCGCTCGAAGTAGGTAGGAAACTTGCCTGCAATCGCATCGCTAATATTTTTCTGGTTGAGGATTGAATCCCCATAGCTATCCGGAGAATAGGTGCGGAAAAATACGTCTCCCTTTGGGTCAGCAATAGTAAAGTATGAAATACCGAATGTGTCAACAGCTGTTTGAAATGCCTTTGCAATGTCTTCCCTGCTACGGTTTTTGATTGCGTCTATTACAAGGGGCGACCTGGACATAGATGTTGCCGCAATAGCCGTCTCCCTCTCGCTCAATCTCAAATATGTCCTTAGGGTAGCCGAATTTGTTGCGACCTTTTCGTCAACCAGCTCCTTATTATAGGAAGAAAATAGCGACAACACAAAAACGGCCATGATCACGCCAAAAAATATCATAATCCCTACAACTGGGAGAATGATCTTTGCTAGAAGGCTCTTTTTGAACACAGAAAACATGGTTTTCCCTATTTCAACAACACTTTCATACCTAACACGCAAGTTGCAGTGCTTTAATTGCAACTCGGTATAATATATACTATTTCATTTTTCACAATTTGGCTAGTCAATTAAAATAGAGTAGAGTATAGTATCAGTTTTCAAAAGGAATGCCCGATGGGGAACCGGCTACTTGTACTCGATGCAGACGCGGCATTAGTAAAAGAGCACATGTCTGCGCTCAGAACCAATTTCGAGGCAGATTTCATTAACGCTCCAGACAAGGTGGTCGAATTGCTCGAAGGCGGCCAGTTTGGATGTCTTTTGGTCAACGTAGAAAAGGGAGAAGGCAGAGGATTCAAAGTTTGTCAAACGATCAGAAGACATCCCATCCTCTCCGAGTTCAAAATTGCGGCAATAAGTACAAAGGAAACCAGGGATCACTTTGCAAAAAACAAAGACACAGAATTTCTTGTAGACCTCTATTTAATCAAGCCAATAGCATCTCCAGCTTTGATTTCGGCATTGAAATATATGGCCACCGGCGTTGGAGATAGAGACGAGCTTGATTCACTGCTGGAATTAGACATCGGGGGAAAAAAAGAAAAGGGAGCAACCCATGCCAGACCAAAAGACTGGTCGGTCATGTACGATTCACATCTGATAGAAGAAATGGAAAGAAAAATATCCGGACTAGAGGCACGGCTACACGAAAAAACAATGGAACTATTGGTATCCCAGCAGGAAATGCAGGAAGTAGTCCGTCAAAACAGAATCCTTACTGTTAATTTTGAAGAACTCGAAAAGAAGCAAATCAACATGGAAGAACAACATAGGGTCGAATCTGAAGGCAAGGTTCGCGACCTAAAGGCAAAATTGCACGAAAAAACCTTAGAGCTATTGATGGCGCAACAGGACATACAAGAACTGCAACGCACAAACGATACAATCACCGTCAACTTTGAGGAGTTGGAAAAGCAACAAAAGGACACCGAAGGTTTACACGAGCGCCTACATGACGCAGAAAAACAACTCAAACGCCTCAAGGCAGACTCATCAAAGAGGGAAGATAGTAGCGTCTTGAGGCAACGTTTAATAGAAGCTGTAGGCGAAAAACAGGAATTATTAAAGCAGTTAGAAATCCTGACCTACGAAGTTGCTAGTAAACATCAGCATGTAGTTTCACTTATGCAGTCCAAAGAGCAATTGCAGGAGCAACTGCTAAAAGCAGAGGCCAGAATTCATACCCTAGAAAGCGAATTTGACTACAGGATGCAAACAGGGCAAAAACTCCTCAACACACAACTAGATGCCCTCCACAACACAAAAGATGAAGTATGGAAAAGGATTACAGAGCTGGAAGAATCATATTCTGTAATAACCGGTCAGCTCGATTCCGCTAGAGAAAATAGCGATTCTGGTAAAAAAAGCCTTGCAGAAGGCTTAGACGTAAAAAAAGAAACCAGCCACAACCCCAGTCGCCAACCTGCTCAACGGACGCATAAGGGTAGACAATAATGGTGGTAGGCCGCCTTATCATTATTATATTCTTACTAATTTTGGCCGCCTTTTTGGTACTGGCCGAATTTGCCATAGTGCGCGTCAGACCTACCCAACTAGAATCCTTGCTGGAAAAAGACTACCGAGCCAGCCACGCCCTTGAAATACAGGCAAATCTCCACACACACCTATCCTCTGTGCTAGTGGGTATAACACTATGTGCTGTTGGATTCGGAGCCTTGGGCGAGCATATCCTGGTACGCCAGCTAGATGTGTGGTTGCCCCGACTCTCCAATTACGGCCACATCCCCTGGTCTGGTATTTCGATCTGGCTAGGCTCGGCCATTTCGCTATTAATAATGACCACCATCCATGTAGTACTGACAGAGCTAGTTCCGCGAAGTTTTGCTATCCGCAACTCAACTACATGGGCACTGAGGACGGCTCGTCCCTTGCTGTTCTGGTCGCGACTAGCCAGACCTCTCACGGTTACGTTTACAGCTCTAAGCCACCTGGTAGAGCGAATGTTGGGGATGCCAAAGGGAGGGCATAGCCAAGAAGATGCTTCCCCTTCAGAAGACGAGCTTAGACGACTACTTGCGCATAGCCAGGAAAAGGGGCAGTTAGAACCCAACAAAGCAGAATTAATCGAAAATGTTTTTAGTTTTTCAAAGCGCACCATAGACGAAATAATGATCCCGCGGGGCAGTGTCGTTACAATCGACCAAAACAGAACCATCGAGGAAAACCTATCACTCCTGCGCACGGTCAAACACTCACGCTTCCCACTAGTCAATGGCGACCTAGACCACGTAATAGGTGTAGTCCACCTAAAAGACCTGCTCTGGAGTTTACAGGATAAACAAGAACCAGACTTTAAGTCGCTTGCCCGCCCAGCCTTTTATGTTCCAGAAATGCGTTTAATTCAAGACTTGCTACTTGATTTTCAACGCAAAAAACAGCATCTGGCTCTTGTTGTAAACGAGCATGGTGGAGTTGATGGAATCGTCACTCTAGAAGACGTTATCGAAGAATTGGTTGGTGAAATCCATGATGAATTTGACCAGGAAGTAGTCCAGCTAACAAAAGCGCAATCAGGTGCATGGATAGCCCTAGGTAGCATCACCCTCGAACAACTGGAAGAAATGCTATCCCTAAAACCTGAAGATGAAACAGATGCCATCACCCTTGGAGGATATTTTCAGGAACAACTGGGTAGAGTAGTACGCAGAAACGATGAAATCGAAATCCAGAACTGGCGGATAAAGGTAATAGAGATGAGTGGCATGGCTCCTGGAAAATTTCTCTTTCAACCATTAGCTGAGAAATAGGTGCAGTCGGCTATAGCAGTTGTAGTGGGTTAGCTTTAATCTGTCTCAGAGTCGACCAGCAGAGAAACCTTTTTGAATTCTCCCCTAAGCAGACAAAGAGAAATCTCTTCTATTACGGTGCTGATCCCTCGTGGCCACTTTTTCTTCTTCAATAAAGCAAGTGCCTCTTTAGCTATCCGTATATTGAAAGAATCACAGGACGATTTTATCATGCGTAATTTTTCGTGCAGAAATGCCAATTCCTCAGGTGAAGTGTCAACACTGCGCTGAATATCTTTGACCTGTAATTTTTCTATCAAGAACTGAAGAGCCTCAATAAAAGCAGGCGTTTCTTTTTCAATGACTTCAAGTGCGCGATTTTTTCCTGCCTGTTCCAACTGGAGGGCAATATTTGACAATTCTGCTTGTCCCAGATTTGCAAGCGAAGTTTTTATACCGTGAGTAGCAATAATGTAAGAATGAATATCTTCGTCTGTGAGTGCTTTGGATTTATTAATAATTTCATTCAGTTGGATAATTACGTTTTCGGCATCCAATACAAAATAATTTTCTAACTCAGAGGTATTGACTTCAAAAAAACCACATGGGTTTGCTTTATTTATTTCCTGATATTCGAGTCTTGCCTTTTCGATTACATCCTGGGGTTGTTTTTCCTGAATATACTTTTGCAGAACTTGGTCTAGCACATGGGTGTCGATTGGTTTAGAAATAAAACTATCAAATCCATTTGAAAGAAAAACCTCTGATTGTCCGGCTACAGCGTTAGCGGTGAGAGCTACAATCGGATGTGTATAATCCAAATCACGAATGATTTTTGTGGCTTTTATACCATCCATTTTTGGCATCATGTGGTCCATAAAGATAACGTCGTATACCGCACCGCTCGATATTTTTTCTATGGCCACAATTCCACTGTTGACCGTCTCTATACGCAGTCCATAAGGTGCCATCAGACCCTTTGCAACAAACAAATTTGATTCTACGTCATCAACAATCAACACTTTTCCGTAAGGCATGTATTCATATACTATATTTTCATGGTTTGAAATAGTAGCGTTGCGGTAAGTAAAACTTTGCAAGCTCAGTGCTATCTCTTGGCCACAGACAGATTCCCCGCAAACTTTTTGTGGAAGATTAACGGTAAACACCGAACCTTTACCTACCTCACTCGTAACGAAAATCTGGCCACCCATCATTTCTATGAGTTTTTTGGTGATATTCATACCCAGACCGGTGCCAGAGATCGTTTGATTTGTTTCCATATTGAAACGGGTATATTCATCAAAGAGCCTACTGACTTGACTCTCATTCATCCCCTGCCCAGTGTCCTTTACCGTAAAATTGAGTGTTGTAGTATGCTCATCCTCCCCAGGATGGGATGTAACCGACAGTAATATTTCGCCACTTTCAGTATATTTAAAGGCATTTGAAAGCAGATTGTTGAGGATTTGCTTGATGCGAATTTCATCGCCTATCAATTCCAAGGGTGTGTTTTCATCGATCTCCAACCTAAAGTCGATCAGTTTGTTTTCGTAACGATACTTGTTTAATTGAACCGAATCGTTTATCAGGACTGGAACAACATATTTAGCGGGTATGATTTCCATTTTTCCTGCATCAATTTTTGAAAAATCAAGTATGTCATTGATGATATTAATGAGCATATTGCCTGATTGATAAATCTGACTATACCCCTCTTCGGCATCTGAGGTAATGTTTTTATTGCGTAGTTGGATTTCGGAGATACCCAAAATCGCATTCATTGGGGTGCGAATTTCGTGGCTCATGTGAGCCAAAAAGATACCTTTTGCTCGGTTGCTATGTTCGGCATATTCTTTGGCATTAATTAATTCGGTCAACTCAACAGAATGTTGCATATGAACCATTCGCCCATCTGTCCACCTGACAAATCTGTCATAATTTCTGTAGTGTCGCTTAGTAGTAGGGATATATCTCTCCCAGATGATGGTTTCGTGCGGGTCTTTTTTTAAGTTATGAACAGGACAGAATTGGCACCTTTCCTTGCTACCATCCCCCATTATCTCCCAGCATTTGCGACCCAGTACGTTTCCATGATAACCATAATGTTGCGCCATTCCATTGCTCATAAAAAGGATTTCATCAGAAACAGGGTCGGCAACAAATAGCATAAGGTCTAGGCCATCAAGTATATTCTCCAAAATGCTCAGCGTAGTTATTGCTTCGGTCGCCTTTTTTATTTCTGAAATAGCGGCCTTCATTTCTCGCAGGTCTCTGATATATGCGGCGACCATGTTTTGATCACGATATTTAACACGAGCCAATGTAATCTCGCAAGGTATCAATTGGCCATCCAATTTTTGGTGTAGCCACTCAAAGCGATAATATCCATGCTGAAAAGCAGATTTTAACAACTTAATAATGGTTCGCTTACTATTACGGCCATCCGGCTGAAATTCAGGTGAGAGGTCATAAAACCTGTTAATAAATTCATCCTTACTCGAAAACCCAAATAGCTTGATGGCTTCCAGATTGCAATTCAACACATTGAGATCGGTATCCCAAATCAATGCACAAATGGGGGTGGCATCCAGCATGATTTGCGTTTGCTTGGCAGTAGCTACTTCCCGCTCCATCTCTTTTATTTTTCGTAGATCATAAATGTATGCCAGGATCAGTTTTTTACTATCGCGGGTGATGCTCTTTAATGTAATTTCGCAAGGGATAGCCTCCCCTTCCAGCGAGTAAAATGACCACTCCAAGACAATAACCTCACCGCCAAGTGCACGCCTAAGTACATTCTCTAACTTTTTTATTGACCTTGTGCCGTCTGGTTGGTACTCGCCAAATAGCTCAAGATGACGTTCTATATACTGTTGTTTATTAGCGCAACCAAACAACTCCAAAAGCGCGCTATTGCAATCAACCACTTGAAATTTGTCATTTCTAATGACTAAGCCTGTAGGCGCAGTGTCTATTATTTCCCTAACCAGGTCCTTTTCGGCCACAATCTTTTGCTCCATATAGCCCCTAACAGCGGCGTTGGCATATATTGAAGCGGCAGAGCGCATGGTCTCAGCTAAAGTATCCTCTACAGCAGATTCATCATCATGGTTTTCAAAGATAGCAAAACCCCAAAGCATAGAGTTGATAAATATCGGAGTAGCAAAAACAGCCCTGATGCCCATTTCCCATAGTAATTTGCCCTCTTCTCCATGCACCTGGCTTACAGATATATTTACAACCTTATCTTCCAGAAAATACTTTTCCCAGGATGGTGCAAGCTGGGAATAAATAGTGCCCACAAATACGTCTTCGGGTTGGGCATCCCACCCAGAAATCCTTTCCCAGCAATAAACCTGAGAAACATGAATCTTGCCATCTGCATTGTAATTTCGGAATAGCGAAAATCTATGGAATGAAACCAGGTCGAGGAGAATATCAATCCCTGCATTCATCATTTCTTCAAAAGTTTTTTCTCCTCGTGAAAGAAATGTTCGGGCTATCTTATTTAGCGTTGCAGTTAGGGTATTGCTGTATTCCAGAGCCCTTTGGGTGGCAATTATTTCTGCTTCAGCTTTTTTTGCCTCAGTAATATCTTCGGCAATAGATGCAAACGTATCTTTTTCGATTAGAAAAGATGTCACCGAAAAGTCCCTAACTACCTTATCCTTGGTTATCCCTTTAGCAACATAGTGCGAGATTTTATTTTCTTTGAGATCTCTGACCACATTTATCGTCAATTCTTTACGGGTTTCTTCATCAAAGATTAGGCCGAGATAATTTTCCTTTAGTTCGGCTTCTGAATAACCAGAAATGGTGGCGGCGGCTGGATTGACATAGATACATTCGCCATTTATTTTTTTATAAGAAATAAAATTCGGGGATTTTTGCACAATGCTGGACATCACCAATAATTGATTTCGGGCAAGTACCCGTTCATGAATATCCATCAGCGCGCCGGCAACCCTTATGGCAACTCCCTGGTCATTTCTTTGGGTTGTTCCAAAGGCATGAAAATAGCGATACTCGCCATTTTTTAGCATGAGGCGATATTCAAGATTGTAGGCGGTATTGCCAGTTCGGTCACTTAGATGGGCGACAAAAGCAGAAAGCGTTTTCTGCTTGTCCTCGGGGTGTAGCCTATCGCTCCAACTGGAAAGGATATTAGGGAAATCTTGTGTGTCAGAAAATCCCAGCATGCGCCTAAGTTCGTCAGACCACTTAAATTCATTATTCGGATTTATAGGGTCAGAGCTAACAACCTCCATATCCCACAGAGCAATCCCCAGGGCATCGTTGGCCATTGTATATTTCATCAAGTCATATTCGCCTGCGGACTGTTTGCTGTCGACGATCGTGTTTTCAAAACGTTCCGCTGAAATTTTTTCTGTAATGTTCGGCTCGGCTTGCCTAGAATCACCGGTTGTAGCCTCTTTGGCAGTCGTGGCAAGTTGTAATGATTTTTCCACCAGCTCCTGATTATCAGTATTAGCTTTATCATCCATATCGCGCTTTCACCTCAATAATAATAATACTACAGTCTTTTACAACGCCTGGAGCGTGTTATACCAGGTTGCACCCAACCGGGAGTAACCTGATAAAAGCTCAAACTGCCGAGACCAACTCGGAACAACTCATATTCTTTTTGTATTCACCCAACTGGTTAGCACCGGAATTGACTTCTTCAAATAAGTCGCTAACCATCCGGAACACTTCGACAATTTTTGGATCAAATTGTTTACCGCTACTTTCAAGAATCATTTCTTTTGCGGCGGGATGTGAAAAGGCTTTTTTATATGGCCTGTCTGATACCAGAGCGTCATATACATCTGCAATGGCCATGATTCGCCCTTGAAGTGGTATATCATAACCTTGCAGTCCTCGTGGATAGCCAGTACCATCCCAGTATTCGTGGTGTGAGCCTGCAAACAGTTTTGCATTTTGCAAGAAAAACTCCTCGCCTACTTCGCCAATGATTATGTCAATAATCTTTTCGCCTTCAATCGAGTGGGATTTCATAATGTCGTATTCTGCCTCAGTCAGCCGGGCTGGCTTATTCAAAATGAGGTCAGATACAGCTATTTTTCCAATGTCATGGAGCCGAGCCGACGATATGGCAACCTCCAACCCATGTGGGTCATCTACATGAGGAGTCGATGTGCTTTGGAAAGCATGAATGCTTGAAAACATATCAAGCGAGTTAGAAACCCATCTCAGGATTTCCTCGGAATAAACATCAGATTTAAGCATTGCATTTAGCAAAATCCTGATGTAGTTTGTCGTGCGTTCAACATGATTACCCGTTAATGTGTCGCGTTGCTCTATCATGTTGGACAACACTGACACCATGCTGTTTTGCAATCGCTGGAGCTTTTCTGTGCGGAGCTTCAACATCCCGGTTCGCTGGCTAATAATTTCTTCTACCGTCAAATGGCTCTTTATACGATTCAGGAGAACGGGTTTAGAAAAAGGCTTAGAGATAAAATCTACAACTCCCAATTCAAAACCAAGGGCCTCAGTGGTAGCGTCATTATTGCTTGTCAAAAAAATCACAGGAATTTCTGCATATTTTTTATTGGCCTTTAGTTGCTTCAAGGCAGAAAACCCATTTATCTCTGGCATTTCTATGTCCAGCAAAATCAGATTGGGGCTTACCGCCGCCAGTAACGTAAACATTGCCGAAGCAGAGCCCAGTGTAAACACATCAAAGTGCTCAGATAGGGCCTCAGACGCAGTAAAAAGATTTACATTGTTGTCGTCAACTACAAATACTTTTTTCATCACACTACTCCATTCCCAGAAATAGCTACTTTATCCAACAGCAAACAAACCGTTAGACCGACCATTATTTTTAATTGTTGCCATCATCACTCCTCTGAAGAGTTACACAAAATCTGCTCTGTATCAAGTATCTCACCAAAAAAACAAATGTTCAATTCTTAATAAATTGCAAGAATGTTTTATAAAAAAATCGTGTTTAGTAGCACCACGAGCGGGTTTAGCACATATCCAACAATTGTCACTTTGACAATAGCAATTCTAAAAAAATTGTAATAATTGTTTTCTTTTGGCATTTTAGACCGACCTTTCTTACTGTGACGCAGAAACATCGGCGTCATGCTCTCTAAGGAGGATCGCCATGAAAAAAAATACCATATCTGAATTGCTCGTATCACTCATTACCGGTACTTGTGTTACATCAATTTTTTGCCTGTTTATTGGTCTGTTTTTGAGAGCATACTAGGTTGCAACCGATAGGTAGCAGATTGGTATATAGCAGAACTACCAAAAGTAATACTGCTATAGTATTTCCCTGCCGGTGCGGAGAATCTCTTTTACAAAGGGGTTGTCGTTATCTAGTTCAGATGTTTCAAAGACTATTGGCTCAAAGGGAACACGCTTGTAGTCCCGCCTCAACCATAGCAAGTCTTCCAGGATGTCCCTGCGTCTCTTTTCACCATAGCTGTTGAGGAAAAAACAAATATCTATATCGCTTTGCGGAGTAGCGGTGCCTTTGGCATATGAGCCAAACAGCAGGTTTCAAAACCCATGGGGTTTTGAAATGGGCTCTATTAACAATAATTATTTTGCAAGTTTCAAAAAACGTATTACGATTAATACATGAGGTTTGTTTGGGAGGACGCTAACAAGGCGCATTTAGCCCGACATGGCATTGAGCCTTGGTTTGCAGAAAAAATATTCCGCGAGGGACAAAACACGATTGTCAATTCTAGGTTTGAATCCAGGTACATGATGGAAGCTACTATTAGGGAAAGACACTACCGGCTTGTGTTTGAGGAATTGGAAAACAACCAAGGGATATATATCGTTACTGCATTTCAACTCAAGAAAAGGACAATCTAGGGGGCTATATGGATACAAAGACATCACCGAAATTTAAGAGTTACGAGGATGTAAGGCGAGAATGTAAGGGGAAAGGACGGTCTTTAGAGTACATCAGGGCAAACTATGACCAAATTGTCAAGGAGGCCGAGGAGGAGTTTGGCCCACATGTCCCACCTCAGATTCTCCCATATCTTCCCCAACGAGGGCGACCCCGGTCAGGAGAACCTGTGGAACTCGTACAGACCAAGTCTGTTAGGATGTCTCCTGCGTTTTGGGAGGAGATGCAGGGTCTGGCAAGCATTGAGGGCCTTACTATCCACTCCGCTATGCGAACTGCTATGGTTGAATGGGTTGAGAAAAGGCATGGCGTTAGTAATTAGTGGCCTTCAGTAGTTATCAGTTTTCAGTTTTCAGTTTTCAGTGGGTTGGTTTCAGGTTGTCAGTGACCTTCTGTTAGTTTTCAGTTGTCAGTTGGTTGGTGGTTAGTTTTCAGTTTTCAGTTTTCAGTAAAAGCAGTGGAGGCGGCTAAAGCAGTGATGTGATTTTTGTTTGGCTTGGTGCAACCTGGTAAAACTAATTTTTATGTCCAATCCTCAATTTTAAGGTTGTCGATGCGTGAAAATTCTTTTGTGTTGTTTGTAACGAGAATTGTGTTGTGAGCCAAGGCTGTTGCGGCAATTACCATGTCGTTTGGCCCAATAATTTGCCCCTTGCGTTCTAGTTCCGTCCGGATTAACGCATAGGCCCTGGCGGCTTGCTGGTCGAAGCTGATTATTCTGTAGGGCGAAAGAAAAAGTGCTATTGTTTCGAGATTGGATTTGTGCTTTTTACTTTTTTCGGCACCATACAACAACTCAGCAACGACCATGGAAGGAATTAATACTTCGTCTGCAGGCATGGCTTTTAGGCGGTCTGTGAGAATGTCTGCTACTTGATTGAGATGGAATATACAGGTGTTTGTGTCGAGGCTGTACTTCATTTTATTTCAAATCTTCTTGGGACATCTGCTACCCATGGAATGTCTGGGGGTTTGCTAAGTGGGTCGTCTATAAATGAGCCCTGAGTTTTGGCTAGCGCATAATGCTTTTTTCTTTCGACATCATCTGCTTCGTTGAGTTTTTCGGTGATGATAGAGATGATGAATGTCGAAATCGAGGATTTGTGGTGGGATGCGGCTATCTTAAGTCGGTCGGCCATAGATTCCTGAATATCAAGGGATATTAGTGGCATGGTGCCCTCCTTGCTTTTTCATATTATACATGGGATTAGTTATCAGTTATCAGTTATCAGTTATCAGCTATCAGCTATCAGTTATCAGTAAAAGCAGTGGAGGCGGCTGTGCCGCGATGTTGTTTATCTACCTTTTGTATACTGAAAGCACTCTCTCTCTATCAATGAAGGGGATGGTGCGCCAACGGGTTGGTGTCGTGACATTCAGGGTAGGCCGTGACAGGACATATTCAAGTAGAGAGTTTCGGATGGTATCGTAACTAATCATTTCTGCCTCGCCCCTAAACCCAATGGCCTCCATATATCCACCACCACCATAGAGCCGATAGGTAGAAATGGCCATCGTAAATGTCTGGCTATCCAGTACTGGCTGGTTGTTAAATTTGAGGTCAGATACCCGCCACCCCACTGGACGGCTGATGTCAAGTGAGTAGCTACATCCGCCTACCATGTCGTAGTCTGCCAGTGGCACACCCGGATTGATCAGGTCGGGTAAGTAGCTAAAATTAAAATATCTGGCAGAGTGCTCCAAGTAGAGTTTTAGCTGTGCTCCGGTGATGCGTATGCGAGCAATGCGATATTCGTTAGGGGCAAGCGCGTAGAATTGCCTGACGGAGGTAGCCCCTTTAGGAATAAAAATGTGCGCCCCCGGACTTGGAGTTGCGCTCAACTGGGCAGACGTAACCCTACGCTGAACTTCATGGAGTAACTGGACAAGTAGTGATGGCTCTACTGTAGACCACCGTCCATCTAAGTCGTGTCCCAAGGTGGTGGCGTGGGTGTTTAGATAGGCTGTCTCGTCTGCCCTAGCCTGCTCGGTGCGTTGCAGAACCAAGGGATCAAGGCCATGGGTCGATGTAACCGCTATGTTTTGCGGATTAAAAGAGCGTACAGACCACCTGTCCCGCCGCCGCCCAAGTACATAACTAAGTGAGGTAAAAGACTGACCAAAAGCCGCTGGTTGAACTATGGGCACTCCCCGATGCACTATTGAAATCTGCTGGTGCCCCTGTGTTGCCAAAATGCCATCCACCCCTGCAACCCTCTCTGCCAGTCGCAATGCGGTATTATTGCCAAAATAAGTGGCGTATTGGCCAGCAGACTGAGTATGGACAACCAAGATTACCAATTCTGCCCCTTCTGCCACCCGCAGTCTCGGAACCCACTCCATTGCTGTTAGAATAGGGTCTTTTACTAAAACGTTAGGTAGGCCAACATTCTGCCCTGCCCCTGCGTAAAGTCCAAGAAATGCTACAGAAACGCCGTTGATGGTTGTCTTAATGTATGGGCGAAAAATTTCTTTGCCAAAAGAATCAAACACATTTGCCGCGATAAATGTAAATCTGGCCTGCCTCTCCGCAGTTTTTAGCCAAGGGAGACCAAGGCCAAAGTCAAAGCTCCCCGGCACCATCGCCATGTAGCCCAAATCGTTCATCGTATCAATAATCGGATTCAATGCTGATGGGCGAGTTTTAGTCAGAACGTAGCCCATGGGATCACCCAAAAGAGTATCCCCACAATCAATCAATACGGTTGCACTATTATTATCTATTTCGGCCCTTAGCGCAGTAGATAGCCTCCCCCAACCCCTGTTTGAAGGAGACATGGAAAAAGGATCAATAGGGCGAATAGCCGCAAAAGTATTAGCTGTTGCAATAATCTGAATTTTTTGTTCCCGCCCCTCCTGGGCATGGAGGGCAAAAACCAAGGCAAAGCATAAAAACCACTTATGCCAGTCACTCAAACCCTGTAGCATCAAAACCCCCAAAAGCCAAAATTGACATATAGAAACTATAACTGGAAAAATAAAAAAATTGTGATAGACTGTTTTTTTCAACATTGTTGAATGTTGAGGTGATTTCAAAACTTATGTTGTTTGTCTGTGCCCTACATTTCGCCGTTTGCTTTGAAGTAGCACCCGGCTTTATTCTGGCGTAGCCTAGCAACTCCGTTGTTTCAAAACCCGGCGGGTTTTGAAAGTGGCTCTAATAACTGGAGAAAACATGCAAGAAGTACAGATCAAGGCCCCCAAGCACGAATTCACACTGCTCTGTGATGACATCCGACAGGAAGCCGGCGGCAAAACGAGTCTCATGGGTATCTACGACCACCACATTGTCGTCCCCCAGGTTCCATTCGTCCTTCCCAAAGTTTGTTTTTACACACGTTTCAGTCGCATGGATGGCCAGTTTAAGTTTAACTTTTCCATCGTCTCCCCCGCGGGCGAAAGGCGTGACATCATTCGCGATAGCGATGTCCAGATACCTGAAGGCGCCAAGGAAGGCACATTCAACGTCATCGCCAGCCCATTTGAGGTACAGGCAGAAGGCGTTTATGAAGTAATCATTGGCCTCACCAAGGGTGCCGACCGCTTTGAATACATCTACAAGTTTGCCATGTCCAATGGCGAACGCCTCCAGCAAGAATGGCAAGCCCAGCAGGAAAAGCAGTAATTTAGTTATCAGTTATCAGTTATCAGTTGGTTGGTTTCAAGTTGATAGTTGATAGTTGATAGTTATCAGTTATCAGTTGGTTGGTTTCAAGTTTCCTTTCAATAACTGCTCCTGAATGCCAGGTGGGGGGTGCTCAGTCGCTAGGCTCCTTTAAGCCACCTAAGTGCCGTTGGCCTTTAAGACTTGCGGCACTAAGATGGCTTTCCCCAAGGCCGTAGGCACTTATGACCCGTTACTCCAAGCAGTGCATATTTTTGGGAATAGATAGAGACTCTGCACTTCGCCGAGCTAAGGTGGCTGTTGTTGGCCTTGGAGCAACTGGAAGTGTAATAGCGTCATGGTTGGCGCGTGCAGGTGTAGGCCACTTAACTTTAATCGACCGCGATCTGGTAGAACTAACAAATTTACAGAGGCAAATCCTATATAGCGAAGCAGACATAGGCACGCCAAAGGCTACAGCCGCTGTAAACATACTACAAAGAGCAAATTCCGAAATTGAAGTCGTGCCACTGATTGCCGACTTAACCAGTGGCAATGCCCAGGATGTCCTTGCAGGTTACGACCTGATAATGGATGGCACAGACAATTTTGAAGCCCGATACCTAATCAACGACATTTCAATAGCAAGGCAAATACCCTGGATTTATTGCGGAGCCATCGGTAGTGAGGCCATGGTGTGGCCAATCGTTTTACCCCAAACCCCATGCCTTAGATGCTTAATGGAACAACCTCCCCCAGCAGGGGACATAGATACCTGCGATAGTACCGGAGTTTTAGGCCCTGCTGTTGGCGTGGCCGCAAGCTGGTCTGCCCTTGAGGCAATCAAAATACTTTCTGGTGAAGAGCCAGCAACTCACCTTGTCCGATTCGACCTCTGGAAAAACGAGAGGCAGTTTATCTCCCCTCCAGCCTCTAGATGTAAATATTGCATAAACAAAATTACTGAGTTTTTAGATGACAAATGGGTGGTAAAGGCAAGCACACTCTGTGGCCTAGATGGTGTTCAGATAAGGATTAACCCCCCCGGCAACCTAGACCTAGAGCAGTTCCGAAACAGACTCCAAGCTCGGACTGGTACAGACTGGAAGGCCACCCCCCATACTTTAACAGGCACGGAAGGACAGCTTGCAATTACCATTTTCAAGGATGGCAGGGCACTAATACACGGAGACATAACCCCAGAGCGCGCCCGTAGCTGGTATACCGAGGTTGTGGGATGCTAGGTTAGTTTTCAGTTTTCAGTTATCAGAGGGTTGGTTTCAGGTTGTCAGTGGCCTTCTGTTAGTGGCCAGTTATCAGTGGTCAGTGATCAGTTTTCAGTGATCAGAGGGTTGGTTTCAGGTTGGTGGTTGGTAGTTGGTAGTTTTCAGTGGTCAGTGGCCATGTTCAGTGATCAGTTTTCAGTTGGTTTGTGTAAAATCGTAGTAGGGGTTTGCCTAATGTTGCTCTACCACGGAAGCTATACGGAAATCACCGCACCCCGGTTGGTGGCATCTTCGCGGGGGCTTGATTTTGGCCACGGTTTTTATCTCACTTCGAGAGAAGATCAGGCAAAGAGTTTTGCAGAAAGGGTTATTAAACGCCGCGGGGAAGGCGTTGCGACAGTGAGCGTGTATGATTTCGATGAAAAAGTGGCAAAGCAAACCTTGGATATTAAACATTTTCCTGAACCAAACGCCGAATGGCTTGAATATGTGAGAGACAATCGGCTAAAGATTTATTCCGGCAAGCAATATGACCTAATTATTGGCCAGGTAGCAAATGATAATGTGTTTTTAACCATACAGGCTTTGGTCATCGGGCAGTTTACAGTTGAAGCGGCATTGGTTGCTCTTAAACCATATAAACTATTTGATCAACACTGTTTTGCCACTGAAAAAGCTCTGTCCATGCTCAAGTTCGTTAAGTCTATTTCGCAATGGGAGGAGCAGTGAGATGGTGAGTCAGGAAAACCTAAACACAGTTCTTGCCTTCATTACACCAGGAATAATACAACTACTGATGGACAAGCGAAACATCTCGGTAGATTCTGCCTCAAGTTTGCTTTACAATTCAAAACTGTATAAGCTATTGGAAGATGAAGAAACTAAGCTATGGCATCTAAGTTACCCCATACTATTCGACATGCTTGAAGAAGAACTCTCATCAGGAAAAATTACTTTCCCAGAGGAGCAGTGAGATGGTGGCAATAAAGAATGAAGTTTTGTTTTTGGGCTTTTGTGTAGAGATATATAAGGCCGAAAAGAAAATGAGTGGCCAAGACGTTTTTAATTACCTATACCGTACTGGGGCGACTAATTATATCCAAAACTGTTATGAGGGGCTACATACCGCCGGACATCTCTACATCATTGATAGTATTGACGATTACATAAAAAATAATAATTGATCAGTGGTCAGTTATCAGTTGTCAGTTGTCAGTTGGTTGGTTTCAGGTTGGTGGTTGGTAGTTGGTTGGTTTCAGGTTGTCAGTGGCCTTCTGTTAGTGGCCAGTTATCAGTGGTCAGCGATCAGTTGGTTGGTGTTATTCCTGTTTTACTGCGAGGGTTTCGAGGCGGATGGAGGCTATTCTGTGGGCGAGGTTGCGGGCGGGGCAGTCATGGAGTGGGAGTTCTTCGTAATGGGCACTCAATGAGGCTATAAATGCGTCTTTGCTGGCGTTGTTGTAGTACTCGATTCGAGTGCGCGGAATGAGGGCGCAGGCCGCCCAGCGGTTTGCTTGGGCTTCGTCTTTTCCCCAAAAGAGTTTTCCTTTTGGCCCGCCGTGCTGGCAGAGGTGGCCTATTTCATGCGCGAGTGCCCAGATGGTTGCGAGTGCCCCATGCTGGTTTGGGATGAGGATTAGTGAAAATGTTTTGGTTTCGGGTATGTATACGGCTGTGTGTATGTGTTTGGAAAATTGGGTGTAGGCACCAAGGGATTCGCCAAAATCCATTAGGTTATCCAGAGTTGGGTACTGCTGTCCGTACCATTCCGGGTTCATCGCTGGTCTTTTTTGAAGACTTCGCGGAGCCGTAGCACCCTGTCTTTTGCTTCTTTATAGGCTCGAAATATTTCATCTTTTTCAGATTCGGTGAGCTGGTCTGCTGTGATGTCGGCAAACATGGCGCGCGCTATTAGCTTGTCACGCTCGGTGGCTTCTGCCCATTTATCTTCTTCCAGCCCATCGGGGCACCTGTCGGGCACGTCCATGAGTAGCCTGTAGTCGCGACCTAAAAAGTCGCCCAATCTTTTTAATACGTCTGTACTGGGTTTGTGGGTGGCGTTTTTGGATAGGTACTTGTAAAGCGTTGTGGGGGCAAGCCCAAGATATTCTGATACAACTGCGCTATTGGTTGTCCCTAGCTTTGTTTTTGCCTCGGCTACCCACTCGCGAAAGAGTTCTCGATGATTCCAAAAATCTCCGGCCATTGTTACTCCCTAGTATCATGGTAACACTATATAGTTATCAGTTGTCAGTTATCAGTTTTCAGTTATCAGTTTTCAGTTTTCGGTTGTCAGTTTTCAGTGGTCAGAGGGTTGGTGGTTAGTTATCAGTTTTCAGTTTTCAGTGGGTTGGTGGTTTTTAGTTATCAGTTATCAGTTTTCAGTTTTCAGTGGGTTGGTGGTTAGTTATCAGTTGTCAGTTTTCAGTTTTCAGTGGGTTGGTTTCAGGTTGGTAGTTGGTAGTAGGTAGTTATCAGTTGTCAGTTTTCAGTTATCAGTAAAAACATCAGTGATCAGTGGCCTTTTTTGTTGTTTGTCACAAGTAAACGACTATATTAGTTTGTATAGGGGGGATGGCGCAATGGCAAAGAGCAGGGAAAACAAAATACAAATCCGTAATAGCGTCAACGACTTCCTTGTTTTTTCAAAGGAAAATGGCGGCGATGGCGTTGACGTGTTGGTTGCCGATGAAAATGTATGGCTGACGCAGAAATCCATGTGCTCGCTCTACGAGGTCTCTAAGAGCACTGTGTCTGAGCATCTGACGAATATCTTTGCGAGCAAAGAGCTGGACGTGGATTCAGTTGTTCGGGAATTCCGAACAGTTGCCACTGACGGCAAGTCCTACAACTACAAATACTATAACCTGCAAGGGATCATCGCCGTGGGCTTTAAGGTCAATTCGCCAAAGGCGGTGCGCTTCAGGGCTTGGGCGGCGGATGTTTTGGCCAACTTTGCAATCAAGGGATATGTGATTGACAAGGAGCGGCTGAAAAACGACAGGATATTCTCCCAGACGTACTTCGAGCATTTGCTGGAGGATATACGGGAAATCCGGCTGTCTGAGCGCAAGTTTTACCAGAAGGTTACTGACATATATGCCCTGTCTTATGATTACGACCCGAAAAGCCATGAAACGCAATTATTCTTCAAGACGGTACAGAACAAGCTACACTTCGCTATCCACGGCCATACTGCGGCTGAAGTCATCATTGAGCGGGCTGATGCAGAAAAGCAGTATATGGGCATGACAACTTGGGAAAACGCGCCCAAGGGCAAAATCCGCAAGTCTGATGTGACGATTTCAAAAAAATATCTGAGCGAGCAGGAAATGGAGTCGCTTGGAAGGATAGTGACTGCTTATTTGGAATTTGCCGAGTTCCAGGCGACCCGGCAGGTTCCTATGTCGCAAAATGATTGGAAGAACCGGCTCGACCTGTTCTTGCAAGCGGCAGGTACAGGATTGTTGACCGATGCTGGCAAGGTGACTGCTTTGGAGGCAAAAATCCACGCTGAGGGCGAATTTGAGAAGTACCGCGTAGTACAAGACAGGATGTTTGTTTCCGGCTTCGATAGATTTTTGCAGGAAGCGG
>Ga0082212_10003082_pt1 | contig 23813 bp, 30 predicted proteins | sample TergutNt197P3_FD_71548 | JGI IMG/M metagenome (GOLD analysis project Ga0082212, IMG submission 71548) | Neocapritermes taracua P3 segment gut microbial communities from Petit-Saut dam, French Guiana - Nt197 P3 | ecosystem: Host-associated > Arthropoda: Insects > Digestive system > Gut ... | reverse complement strand
TTTTATTTTGATTATAGCATATATTTTTAAACATATGATGATTAAACAATGAATTGTTTGTTAATGTTTAAATATTTAATTGTTTGTTCTTTAGACGAATATATTAAAATGATATTTTACAAAAACCAAAAAAGGGCTTAAAACAATCTCTATTGTTCCAAGCCCTTTTGTTATATACTATAATTTAATCTACATATCCTTTTGAAGTATCAAGCGTAATCGTGCTTGTTGCTCCGTCCCACCCAACATAAACATCTAATGCTTTCATAATATCGCGTAGCTTGAAATAATTGTTACCGTCGATGTTATACGCAGTAAAATCTACCTTTTTACCATTCAGATAAACGGCTGCCGTCGTTGGTGTTGCTGACTTATTTTCTTTATTTGTATTTACTTTCATTTCGCCGCCGACTGCGGTGTATTTTTTGCTTGTCGTTATTGATATTGCGTTGTTTTTTCCGTCCCAACTAACCTCGAATTGCTTATTTGTGCCGTTTAAAACATAAGCCAAATCACGGAGTTTAAAATAGTTATTATCGTTAATGTTATATGCGTCGAAACTTCTCTCCTTACCATTGACAAGCACTTTTGAAGCGGTGGGTTTTGCTGTGATACTTTTGGGGGGGGCAGTCATAGCGAGGATTTTTGCTATGTCGTTTTTAGTCCATATATCTTTACCCAAATTTAATTTAATATTACCTACACCAAATTTTTTACAGTATTCATCATATTGTGTTTTTGAGATTTTTTGTCCGTTATAATAATAAATCTGAGGAGTAACATCAAATATATGCTCTAATTTGTGTTCGATGAGTTTTCCATTTTTATATTCCATTATTCTACCAGGAGAATCACCAGTATCAAAAAAACTTCCGGTAATTAAATAATTTGTATTTGAGATATAACCATAAACATAATCTTGACCGTCAATAATAATATTATCAATCTCAACCTTGATATTTTTTCCGTTTTCTATATCGCAAATAAAATTATTTCTATTTCCATTTTTTCCTTCAACGAAAACTACCATTTCATCAAAACTGTCGTTATCTAAATCTATCAAAAATGCTGCGATTTTATCAACATCTTTTGCATATTCCTGTAATGCTGTTGAATAATAATGCGGATTTTCGGGTATCTTTACGCCATAGATTATTTTGTCAATATTAGCTTCGTTGATGTCGTAGAATTCCAAAGAAGCAGGCGACCCTTTTTGTGTCAATAAATATTGCTCATATATGTTCCCTTTTCCAGTAGTAGTTTTTTGAGAATCACTATATTCCATATTTTCTATTACAAGTTTTCCGTCTTTTACATATAAATATTGACAAAAACTCCAACCACCACCGAAATCTGTATAAAATATACCATTAAAACTATTATCTACTGGTAAAAATAACTCAACAGCGGATTCAGGTCCACCATCATTCCCTGTTCTATCCATTTTTACAACTTTGCCATTATCATATTTATAAATGGCGAATAGCTTATACATTTCAATCATAGGTCGTCCATCATACCCTATAATTAATTCTGGTATGCCATTTCCATCTAAATCACGTAAAGCAAAAAAATGACGTACATTGTCTCCGTAAGAATCTAACCTATTGTTAGTGTCTCTCAAAAACTTCGCATAAGCGTCCTGCCACGCCTCTGCCGCAGATACAACTGGGACTGTCTGTATTGCCATGATACTGCATAACATCACTATGCACAATACAAGACTGACAATCTTTTTTACATAATTTCTTTTCATAAATTTTTGCTCCCTTGATTTTATTTATATATCTCAACGTAGTATCTTTAGGGGCGTGTCTACACGCCACCTAAAGACTTTTCCGCCGAGAAAATAATAAACGCCCGTACAGTTATCCATACAGGCGTAAAAATCCGAAAACACAATTATCATACATCATTGACTTTTGACATCAAATAATATATAATAAGATTGGAGTGCGGAGTAAATCCGTTGTGTATGGTGGTGTTGCACCTTATACAGACCATAGGGGGCGTGATAGGCTCCCTGTGGTTGCTCGCGATTATCATTCCTCTGCAATTATTTTAACGCATTTTTGTTTTTTTGTCAAGTGTTATATGTAAATTTATTTACTACGGGTATTACAGCATAATAAAGTAAACAAAGGCTTTGTCAAGTATATACTTGAACAGGTCTTTTTTCTTTTGGCGGGGCTTTTGATGATAGCAGAATCTAAAAAAATGTCAACGAACGGGTAGTATTTTAAAATAATTTTTGTAAGTAAATCCAATGAAGTCAAAACCAAAAATTTTTTGAAAATCTCCACCCTCGCGTTGCGTCATTGACATTTTTTGATATTCTGCTGTTTTTATTTTGCCCGCCGCCGAAAAAACAAAAAACTTTTAACCCAGACTATGACTATTATTCAACCGCTGTATAGGTTGAAAGTTAATAAAAACAAAAATAAAAAAGAGAGGGCAAAAACATGAAAAACATTTATTTCAAAAATCCGAAAACACTCGAAGAACTTAAAAAGCAATACAGAGAACTCGCATTTAAACATCACCCAGACAAAGGTGGCTCTAATGAAGTTATGAAAATTATCAACAACGAGTATGACGAATTATTTAAAATCTTGAAAGACGTTCACCAGTCTAAAGACGGCGAAACCTACACAGCAAACCAAGCAAGCACAGAAACGTCCGAATATTTCAAAAATATTATAGATGAATTAATGAAAATGGACGACATAATAATTGAAATTATCGGCTGTTTTATATGGGTAACAGGCAACACGAAAATATATAAAGACAAACTGAAAGGATTAAAATTTAACTGGCATAGTAAAAAATTAGCGTGGTATTTAAAACCGGACGATTACAAAAAACGCAGTCATAAAGATTATAACCTTGATGAAATTCGCGTCATGTACGGCACAAACGGAGAAGTAAGAAGCAACGGCACAGAAAAACTAAACGAAGAACCAGCGTAAAAAAACATAAGAGCAAACGGGGGCGTAAAAACTCCCGTTTGTGCGTTTTATTCAAATAAAAAACTCCCATTGTACCAACCATAAATTCATTGGCGTAATGGAAGCTAAAAATCAATCAAAACCCACGCTGTTTTCAGCGTTTTCCGTGATTTTTATGTTTGTACGGAGAAGAAGGGATTTGAACCCTTGCGACAGTTACCCGCCCTATTCCCTTAGCAGAGGAACAATATTTACGATAAAATCGGAGTTGATAATATTAAGAGTAGTAATAGAGTAGCAATACGAACTAAATTTTGTTTATTGCTTCAAGTTTATCACTTAATGGTATATGAGTATATTGCATCGTAGTTTCGTATTTTTCATGACCTATCGCAGATTGTATTATTGCCGGCTGAACTTTGGCTCGAGCCATTAAAGTTCCGAATGTATGTCTGCAACAATGTGGTTTCTTTTCTGGAATTTCGAGACGTTCTAATGTTTTGTAATAACGTTCATAAAAAGTATTTTCGTTCATCTCTAATAATTTCTTTTTTCCGCGATTATAAAATTTTTCTACAATCGGTTTTATTTTATCAGCTATACCGATTTCGCGGTCAATACCTGCGTCCGTTTTAATTCCGCCTATCATATAGTTTTTATCTAAAAATACGTTTACTTTATATATTTTGTATAATTCGCCGTATCGCATGCTCGTATAAATCATAATCAAAATATAACCGGTAAAATCATTTCCGGCGTTATAATCATTCCAAAATGAGGTTAGCTCTTCATCTGTAAATGATGTGTTCTTGCTTTTAGGTGTGGACGGCAATTCTACGAATGAAGCGTAATTTTTCGTTTCCGCCAAATAATCTTTTCTTATTGCATGTTTAAACATAAGGCTGCATAATGTTTTTATATCTTTTTTCGGATAATATCCTTTTACTGAATCAATTACTTCTTGTATATCTGGTGTTCTTATATCGGCAATATTTTTATAATATAAATCTTTGCATTTTTTATACGCTATCTTATACGCAGCTATTTTGCTTTTTCCTATATTGGAATAATGTTTTTTCTTCCATTCGTCATATAATTTAGAAAATTTTATATCTTTCGGCTTTTTGGATTCGTCTCTTAATTTTTGTAAATATTCTAATCCTTCTTTTTTCGTCTTGAAGTCGCTTTTGGTTTTATATATACGTACTTTTTCTTCCGTATATCCGAGCGTAACAGCGGCACGCCATTTTTTATTAGGAAGTTGGTAAACGCTTCCCTGCCCGTTCCCGCGTGATTTCGTTTTACGTCCGGGTAATTCAACTATCTGCTTTTTACCGCAAAACGAACAAAAAATACTATCGTCTGCGATTTTTCTATCACATTTTTTACACTTCATCTTATTCACCTTTTGGGGCGGTTTTTTTATCTATCATAGCTAACTCATAAAATTGTCTGAATAAAATATCTTTTTTTGTTTTGCTAAAAATTCTATAAAAAGATATAAGATTACATTCCTGTTCTGTTAAGGTATGTTTCTCAGAAGGGTCGAGAAATTCATTTTTTTTCGCCATACCAAGTCTCCTATATAACATATTCCGCAAGAGCGGGACTTTTTTTATTTATTCACTTCCGGTTTTTCGGTTAAGTCAAGCAAATAGTCAACACTACAATCAAGTTCTTTGGAAATTCTAATTAAAATGGCCACACTTGGATTGCCGCTTCTTTTCCAACTCGAAGCATTTCCTTTACTTAATCCGAGTTTAAGCGTTAAAGCCGTGGGTGTTGTTCCTCTATCTTTGCATAGTTTATCGAATTTATCATAATTCATAAAAATAATACCTTTTTTATTTTTTAAACTTTTCCTTGACAGTTTAACTAAATTGCACTATAATCTATAATATAAGTATTAAACGTATTTGCATAGAGGAATTTTATGAACGGAAACAGAGAAGAATTAATCAAAAAAGCATTAATTGATAAACTGTCTGGCAATATCAGCATTTATTCAGCCGACGTCATATTGACCGTGGCTGATATTAGCGACGAAGAAATGTACGAGTTTCAGGATAAAATAACCTCCGAAATCAAGCAACTTGCCGAAAAAAAGAAAAAATGATTTTTATAATAACGATTTTAATTCTTTGATTTTTCGTTTTACCGGCAACACTCCGTTTAATTTTAAACCGCTTTCATAACAAGCTATCGCCTCTTCGGTCATTTCATATTTTGAATAACAATCGCCAAAATTTTTATATGTCAAAGATAATTGATATGTACTCATTGATTTTCTTGATATTATATATAAAAGCTCAATTATACGTTCTTCAAAAATATTGTTAAATTTTTTATTTAATTTTACTATCAAATCATTTGCCAGTTCATTCAAATAATACGGCGATGTTCTATTTAATTTTTCATAAAATAAATATCCGCATTTTGAACATATTATCCGCAAATAATATAATTTATGATTACATTCAGGACAGTTTATGTACATATTATTTTCGAGTTTTTTGATTAAGTTTTTTGGCGAGTTTGTTTCTTGTTTCGAGAACTTTATCATTTGAATCAGGGTCAGGCTCTAAATTTAATGCGTCCCTTAATATAATATTATTAATTGAAGATTGCACAAAGCTCATTCCGAGTTTTATTGAAGTTTCCGCTCCCTGTTTTACGTCTAATTTATCTAAATTATTGCATATATCGCTTATTTTTTCACATGCTTTATCTGCGTTTATCAATGCGTCAAGGTACTGGTCGCAAATATTTATGACTTCAATTCCGGCATTATATACGCCGTCACTAACGTCTTTCGGCTTACTACCCCCACACCCTGCAAGACTCAAAACAAGCGCAAAAACTAAAATAATCGCAATCTTTTTCATAAACATACCCCACAATTCAAACTTTTTACGCAAACCGCCCCCCCTAACACGGGAGCGTATTTTTATATACATGTTCAATAATACCACTGCAATTCGTCCATGATAAAGTAACACTGGCGTATTGGCAGCCCCTGTGAAATGAAATACTCACGCGCCTGCCACAGCATTCCAATTGTTACGTTTAATTCTTCCGCTGCGTCCATATCGCACATTATATTAGGCTGTCTCATAACTCTTGCGTAATCTTCGTATGTTATGCGGTTTAAATCGAATTTATTTTTTAACTGAAGATTATGTATTCCATAGACAGATGAATCAAACGCCCGTATTTTCCCTTGTCCGGTTATGCGTTGCCGTTCCGGAATTGTCGGTCGAATCGGCGTGTGACTGAATGGGCTTAATGTAGGGACATAAGATTTTATATTGACAGAATCGCACAGCATATCCGGTTCCCGAACCCCGTTCCAATATGGAAGCAATCCTTTTCGCTGATATATATGTATAGCCTCGTCAACAAAATCTTCGGGTACGCTGAATGATTCGGCTATTTCGTAGCGGCACGTTTCTTCTTTCAGGAGTTTTTTCAATTCTAATGCAGGGACTAAATCATTGACAGTATCGACTTTGACTTCATATTCAACTTTCCTTTTGCAGCCTCTCATCGTGCGGCTATTATAATAAGCGTGTTTTTTATGATGATTGCATTCGTGGGTTAAGACTAATACTTTATCCGCTGTGCTTTTTACTTTTCTTTTGTTGACCGCGATAGTCACATACCCGTCGTCGTCTTTGGTAATAGCGGATTTATCTTGAATTTTTTCATAATATATAAGGCTTATGTTATTATCGTATATATACTGTTCAATTTCTTCAAGCGCGTCCATTATTTTTTATCCTTATCCCTATTACTCTTTTCTCTTAGTTCCCGCCCAAGCCTAACTATATCCAATATATGGTCAACGTCTTCTTCGTCCAGCTCTTTATCTTCGCCGCCGTAATACGCATAGCCTATCCCGTCAAGAAGTTTTATCTTCTCCGGGGATAGGCTGTTTTTTTTATCGGGCGGTCGGGGGTCGTCAGATAATCCTAAAATATAATCCGAAGTAGTCCCAAAAAATTCAACCATTTTTTTTAAAGATTCATTATCAGGGTCGTGAACGCCTCTTTCCCAATTTGAAAGAGTCGCTTGCGTCACATTAAGCTGAAGCACGAAATCTGATTGTTTTAATCCCATAAGCTCACGAAGCTCTTTTATTCTATTCATTATTTTTCACCTCGCTTAAATATTAGTATATCTTATATTTTTATAGAAGTAAAGCAATATAAGGTTTTATTATAAAAAATATAAATATTCACAGAAAATTAATAATTTATTAATTGACAAATAAGAAAAACTTATATATAATAAATATAAGATAATCTTATATAAAATATTTCGGGAGGTGTATATAATAGATAATCTTAAATTGCTGCGTGAAAATGCAGGATATAAACAATCAGAAGTCGCTATAAAATTAAATGTTTCTCAAAGTGCGGTATCTCAGTGGGAGTTAGGGTTATGCAATCCCGATTATAAATTTTTGGCAAAATTATCAAAAATCTATAGTTGTACAATAGAAGATCTAATCAACGCAATCCATTTAAACAATAACGCGACACGCGACAGCCCCGGCACAAACACAGTATAACACAACCAGCATAACGAACTTTAGGCAACACATAAAACAGAAACGAGGTGATTAATATTTATGGAAAGAACATATCCGACGACATTAGAAGAAATCGAAGCCCTTAACGCCGATGTATTATACCCGTGGCAAATCACGAAATATTTGAACGCCAACGAAGATACTATCAATTGCGCGGCTAAAGCGGGATTGCTCCCGTGGGCTTACAAATTAGGGTCGCGGACTGTAATCCCCAAAAAAGCGTTTATAAACTATCATAGATACGGACAGGTATCAGCAGGAACAATTAAAAACCCACTAATCGAAGTTATCAAAGTAAACGACTCTTGAATTTTGACTAAAAACTAAAACTATATTAAACCTATTATAACACAAAGGAGGCGAAAAAACGTGAACACAACAAGCGGATTCGCACTTAAAAACGGACGTTTGAATTCACACATGAAACTTATCCCGGCAGCGACGGAAATGAATCTTTCAGACAGAACGCTGCGTAAATACGAAAACGACCAAATCAAAAATAAAGACCCTATGATTTTTGTAAACGCGATAGACTTATACGACGACGAAAATATAGGGTTGGCTTATCTTAACGAAGACCCGGTATTCATTCGGTTATTCGGGAAAGTAGTCGAGACGTTGCTTGACAAAATCATACGCAAAATCATAAACAGCATGAATCCGACAATAGAACCATATTTTAACGCGAATCAGCGTATAGGGTTCGCGTATTAACATTAACGAAAGGACGGTGAAAAAATGGCGCAGGCATTAAACTCAAGAATTATGCTAACAGACAAGTATTTCCGGGACAAACCGTCGGAAAAGCCCGTCGAAAGCATGAGCGTACTTACGGCTGACGCAATCAGACGGGCGAGAGAGAACAAGCCGGTTCGACGGCGCAAGCGCAAAGAGAAAGCCCGGCGCGGCTGAGGCGCAGGGCAATCGGGAGTAACGTGCTATGAAAAATAAAAACATATATATTATATCATATTCTCCCGAATCAGTCAACAGAAAAAATAAATATTTACAAATAGAAACAGGAGAACAAATAAAATGAATTTAATATTAAAAAAGCTAAAAATAGAAAATTTCAAAGGGCTTAAAAATCTTGACATAACGTTCGACGGAGACGAATTGCACTCTGAAATCTCCGGGGCGAACGGGACAGGGAAAAGCACGATATACGACGCGTATATATGGCTGCTGTTTGACAAAAACGCTTCCGGGGATAAAGACTTCTCAATAAAACCGAGACAAACCGACGGCGAAGAAAAACATTACCAGAATATCCGCGTTCTTGGCGAGTTTGCCCTCGACGATAAAATTTTACAGCTTGAAAAAATATACTCCGAGGTCTGGACAAAGAAACGCGGCGAGGAAACTCAGGAATACGGCGGCAACACGACGGAGTATTACATAAACGCTGTGCCGCGTAAAGCAGGGGAATACAAAAATTATATATCGTCGCTAATCAGCGAGGACAAATTCAAAATGCTCACGTCGGCGAAATATTTCAACGAGGGCATGAGCTGGCAGGAACGCCGCAAATTGTTGTTTGAGATAATCGGGGACAGTTCAGAAGAAAATATAATCAACGAATACAGCGACAGCTCTGACGTCAATATTGTCGCCGTAACAAACGGGCTCCCGGCTGAGGACGCTTTAAAAATGTATAAACACCAGATACAGAAAACCAACGCTGATTTGGCAAACATACCTGTCAGGATTGACGAGGCAAGCAGGTTTATTCAAAACACGGAAACGGCTGACGAATCTAAAATCAAATCCGAAATCAAAGATATACAAGAAATAATCAACAGTATCGACAGACAGATTGTCGAAAAGCGTAATTTTCAGAGAGAAGTCAATGAAAAACTCCGGGACATAAGCAATCTGAAAGTGAAAATATCCGAACGGGAGTTTGAATTGAAAAACGCCGGCATGGAAGTTGAAATAGAAAAAAACAGACTTGAAAGAGCAATCAGGACGCTGGAGGACAGCAAGAACACCGCCGAAACAGATATAAGCCGCAGTATTCAGATTATCGCCGATAAAGAGGCAGAGCGCGACGGTTTACGCAGGCAATATTCGGACGTTGCCGGGAAAATATTCGAGATAGACGAAGATACTTTAAAATGCATAACCTGCGGTCAGGATTTGCCGACGGACATGAAAGCCGCCGGAATCGAACAGCTTCGCAACGATTTCGAATCGGACAAAATGAAAAAGCTGACCGAAATAAAACGCAAAGGCGATTATCTCAATTCGGAAATAGAAACCGCCGGAAAAGCGATAGAAAAAAGCAATGAATTTTTAAACACTCAAAACAAACTAATAGAACAAACAAAAAATCATATATCTAAAATTAAAATCCAGCCGCTTGAAGAAACTGACGTAAATACAGACCCGGAAATAATTAAATTAAACGCTGTAATACAGCAACTGCAAGCCGATATAGACAATATTGCAGTCGATACTGCCGACGCTCTCATAAAAGAAAAAGCGTTGCTCATGGAAAAACTTGTCGTATTGAACGAAACGCTCGGCAAAAACGCGAGGATAAAAGAATCGAGGGAACGCGTCGCCGCGCTGAAAGCCGATGAAAAAGAACTGTCAGGGAAACTTCTCGATATGCAGCATAAATTACATCTTGTTGAGGATTACATAAAATTCAAGTGCGGATATATAGCGGATTCTATTAATGGGTTATTCGCCAACGCTAAGTTTAAGTTATTCGACAATCTCATCAACGGAGGGATTTCCGAAACATGCGAATGTTTGATTGACGGCGTGCCTTATTCCGACGCAAACAACGCCGCCAAAATCAACACAGGTCTTGAAATCGCGAACGTATTAAGCGGACACTTTGATTTTTACGCCCCCATATTCATCGACAACGCCGAATGCGTGAACGATATATATAAAACCGATTCGCAGACGATTATGCTTTCGGTATCGGTCTTGCCGGGGCTGAGCATAGACCACGGGAATATAACGGAACAAGTCATATTCAAACCCGAAATAATTGATATAGAGGGGGTGGCGTAAATGGCATTGATTCTGAAGAAAAAAGCATCAGTTCCGCCATTACCGGAAGATATATATTTGGGTGTATGCTATGCGGTTATAGATATTGGAATGCAATACGAACAATTTCAGGGAAAATCCGCAAAACTAAAACATAAAATTATGCTTATTTGGGAAATTACAGGGGAAGAAATAGAAATTGACGGTAAAAAAGAACCCCGCGTAATATCAAATGAATATACATTTTCATTTGAGGATAAAGCAAATTTGAAAAAACTGATAGATTCGTGGTTCGGCAAAGATTCATATTCGGAAGAAAACGGTTTTGATATAAAGAATTTTTTAGGGAAACCGTGTCAGCTTGAAATAACCGTAAACGATAAAGATTATAACAGAATCGCAAATATAATGCGTTTAGCCAGAGGTCAGACGGCGCACGAGCCGAAAGAACTGCTGTATTACGAAATCGGGGACGAAAGCACTCATGATGTTTTCGATAAAATCCCGGAATGGATTCGGGATAAAATCAAAAAGTCGGTTGATTTTGAGAATATCGTCGATATACCGGATAATAACGGAGAATCCCACTCGGCTATACTCCCCCCTGCGGCTATGCCGCTGTCCCCCCTCGTAAACGAAGGGGGCTTAAAGGAAAAAACAAACAAAAAATCGAAAACCGAAGAAGTCCCGTTTTAGGAGAATGATTTATGTTAATCAGAATTTTGTCAAGCGGTTCGCACGGAAATATGATTATACTGGACGATACGGAAAACAGCCTGTCCGGAGCGAGATTGATTCTCGATTGCGGCATAAAAGGCAAGAGCCTTGTTAAGGCGTTGGAGCCTCCGCTGTCGAATATAGACGGAGCGTTTATCACGCACGAACACGGCGACCACTGCAAGGGCGTGACTGATTTGCTTAAGTACGGGATAAAAGTATATTCGGCTTATGAATCGCTTGACGAAATGGGCGACAAAATACGGGACAACGACAATACGGAAACTGTTGAAGCGTGGAAAATCACGGAAACGGAAAACTTTACGGTTATGCCGTTTCCCGCGTTCCACGATGGGGTTAACCCGCTGAATTATTTAGTCAAGTCAAAAATCAGCGGGAAAAAGATTGTGTATATAACCGATACCGGATATATAAATTCACGGTTCCCCGGCGATATTGACGCATATATCATAGAATGCAATTATATCGAAGAAAAACTGGACTATAATATACGCCGGAATCCGCAGTTAAAGATACTAAAAGCAAGACTGAGCGAAACGCATTTGTCGTTTAAAAAGACAATAGAGTTTTTTAAAAAACAGTTTGAATCAGTGAAACCGGCTGTAATACCAAAGATAATATTAGCGCACATATCCGACGGCAACGGCGACTCCGTACGCATGGAACGAGAAATTACGGAATCGGTTATACCGTATTTTACGGGATTCCCGGAAATTGCGGCGGCGGCTGACGGCACGGAGATATTTATATAAATATATAAAACGAGAAAGTGGGTGATTAATTGCCTGCGCCACAGAAAAAAGGATTAAGATATTTTTCTTTTGACGTGGGATTTTTCGGGGACAGAAAAATAAAGTTATTGCGCGGAGAACATGGAGCCGACGGAATTGAAGTTTACCAAAGGCTTTTATGTAAAATATATAATGACAATGGATATTACTTTGTATGGAACGACGAAGAAGATTTCGAGCTTTTAGCGGACGAAACCGGATATTCCATCGAAAAGGTCAGGCTGATATTTACAACCTTACTCAGACGGTCACTGTTTGATAACACACTTTTTGAGCGGGGCAATGTTTTATCATCATCTGGTATCCAGCGGCGATATTTTGAGGCTGTAAAAGAAACCAAAATCAAAGCCGCCGCCTCAGGGCGATATACTTACATAGAAAACGATATTTGTTTACTCTCGGAAGACGACTTTTTTGAATTTAACAAATCGACCGTTTGGCTTTGCCTTACGCAAAAAAACAGTAATTCCACGAATAACTATAATAATTCCACGAATAACAACAGTAATTCCACGAATAACCCCGCAAAGAAAAGTAAAGTAAATAAAAGTAAACTAAACGAAAGTAAAAGTAAAGTAACGCCGCCTGCGGCGGACGAACCGTCTCCGACGGTTACGGTTACTCTTACTACGCCTAAAGAAAAAGTTGATTTTACAGAAATGCAAATAACGGAACTGTCGGAGCAGTTCCCGGACGTTGATATAGTCAGGGATATAGAAAAAATGCAGGAGGATATTGATAATATGCCGAAATGCAATTTATACGGTCAGAATCTTGCCGATTATATAACAAGGTGGTTCAACAGAAGTCAAATGCAGGGCGGCAACAGGGACAATAACAAGAACGGGACCGGCAATAAAAGTATGGCTCTTGACGCTGACGATTTTTACGCGAGAGCCGTGAAAAAGTCAATGAAATTATGATGAAAACAGAGGAGGAATGAAAGCAATGAATAAAACAAAAATAGAATGGTGTGACTGGACATGGAATCCGGTTACGGGGTGTTTAAATAACTGCGAATACTGTTACGCGAAAAAAATCGCAAATCGTTTCGGGAATACATTTGAACCGAAATTTAAAAGCAATCGCCTCGATGAGCCAAAATATTTAAAAAAGCCGCAAAACATATTTGTGTGCAGTATGGCGGACTTGTTCGGCGAATGGATACCCGATGAATGGATTAAAACAATTTTTGAAGCCACAAATAAAGCACTGCAACATACTTATATTTATCTTACCAAAAACCCCGACCGTTATTATCAACTTGGGGAGGGTGACGAAAAAATTATACCCGATAAGGGAGTAAAAGGGTGGTTTGGAGCATCCGCTTCAACGGAAGAACAGGCTCAAGCGGCGTGGGAAAATCTGAATTGCACATGGATGAGCCTCGAACCGTTACATGGGGAATTTAGCGAGGAATTTTTTTCACACGATAATCGTTATACACAACAAATGGAAGCTCGCTGGAAATGGATAGTCATAGGCGCGGAAAGCGGAAACCGAAAAAATAAAGTCATTCCCAAGCGTGAATGGATAGAACAGATTATTAACGTGTGCAGAGAATGGAACATACCCGTATTTATTAAAGACAGCCTCGCCGATATATGGGGTGAGCCGTTGATTCAAGAATTTCCGTGGGAGGATAAAAAAACATGAACAAGAAATTACACCCGACGACAATAATCATATTCGCGGTATTCGTTATCGTTTGCTTTAACATGGTTGTTGGGCTTGAAAAAAGCGATGCATATTGGCTGTACGGCTACGCAGAGACGGAAACGCAGGGAGCGCACACAGCATACACGACAACCGAAACGACATCTATACATACAGAAACCGCGGAAACTGGTTGTTACAGCGAAGATATTACGTCTATGGAATCAAAAGAATCGACAGAATCTCCGGCAACGGAAGTCGCGGCGGTATCAACAACGACAGAAACGACTGAGGCAGTCGTAAAGTACCTTGTAACGGCAGAATCTGTGACAGAAGCGGTAACAACGACTGTTGAAACTGTGGAAAAGCCGCTGCGGTACATATTGACGGGCGATGAAAAGCGGATGATTTCTGTAGTGGCATGGAATGCTGACCACACCGACGATGATAGTCTGGCGTGCATAATTCAGACGATACTTAACCGGGTATATGAAACTGATAAGTTCCCGGACGCCGTCGAGAGTGTGCTGAGACAACCAAAGCAGTTCGAGAGTTGCGACATGGTTTTATGCGATACATATCTATACGATTGCGACCGCATATCGGCAATCATTGACAGTATCTGCGACGGTTACGACCCGTTTGACGGCGAATTGGCATTGTATTATTCGGCGAGTTACGTTCCATCGTCAAAAATAGCCACAAATTTATTATTAATAAAAATCGCAGGCGGGAGTAAATTTTATGGTCAGAATTAGGAGGTTGGTCCGATGAAAAAAACAGCAAATGAAACGAGAATAGAAAGCGAATTTTTCAAAGTGTGGGATTCTGAATTCAAATGCGATGATTGCGAGTTCAGTAGGCTTTATGCAAAAACAAGGGATATTTTTTGCGTTCGGGAAGAACGATATGTGTCGATACTTGAAAAAATTGCACAGACGGTAAATCCCGGAAACGGAATGTGTGGAAAACTTTATGACGATTTGCCGGAAATGCTTTTAGACTGGCTTGATACGCGCGGAGACAAAGCAAAACTCGTATCGGAAAATAAAGCATTGAAGAAAGAAAACGCGGAAATGGCTCTTGAAATCCATAGGCTGAAATCATGAACATCGAGCTTACTCCGTACCAAAACAACAGCCTGACATCAGGCGGGAAAGAGAGGTTTATATATGATAGAGTTATTAGATTATATTATTATATGCGACGATGTACCGGGTTTTACGCGGGATAAAAAAGCAAAAGTCACAACGACGCTGAAATATTGCCAAGAACATTGCGAAAAATATAATGAATGCGCCGAAGCGGTGATTCTACTCGACGAGAGAATCGAAATGAATAAAATTTTTAATGAAAGCGAGGACGATAGCGAATGAACATGAGCAAAGAAGGACGCGTGAAGATACGGGAAATGTATAAAGAGGCAGAATGGATAGTCAAAGATATTCCCCGTTCAAGACCTGAAGCAGTTGTAAAAGATTGTTTACAAATTATCCCATTATTGCTTAACGCGCTTGACGAAATGGGCGAAGAACGCGATAAATGCGAAAAAATGCTTTTAACTATGGGTGAAAAACTCGATTGTTACAGATACCGAGCTGAGGCGTTGGAACGGGCGATTCGGTCATGCCCCAGCGGTATCTGTCATATTTGTGCGAATTGCAAAAACAAAATAGAATATTGCCCTGACTGTATAAACAGCGATAATTGGAGTAATTGGGTTTTCGACGAAGCCAGATTTGCGGGAGGGGGCGAGAGCGGTGAGTGAAAAGCCAATCATATTTTCGACAGAAATGGTCAGAGCGATACTTGACGGCAGGAAAACGCAGACAAGACGGGTTATGAAACCGCAACCCAAAGCAAGCGAATTATTTGACGATTATATACAATACAAAAATATTCATTGGAATCCTAAAGACGACTATAAACATAATATTCCCGTACAAGCGTTGAAATATAAACTCGGAGATGTTTTATGGGTGCGGGAAACGTGGCGACCTGTAAATTCCGAAACATACAAAATTTATCCAAAAGAATCTGCTATTGATTATGCGGCAGATTGGAGTCCGATTCATTTTGAAAACAGCAAAAATCCAAAAGCTTGCAACGGCGGCAAATGGCGACCGTCGATTCACATGCCGCGAGCCGCCGCACGGTTATTCCTGCGCGTGACTGATGTTAGGATTGAGCGGGTGCAGGAGATATCTGCAGACGAAGCAGAAAAGGAGGGTTGTAAATTCGTTTATGCTTACGGATTGGATAGTGTTGCCATGAGTCCATATCAAGCCTTTATTCATTTATGGGACTGCCTCAACGCAAAGCGCGGGTATTCGTGGAAAAGCAACCCGTGGGTTTGGGTAATTGAGTTTGAGAGGATAACGCCGGAACTGGCACAGACTGAATGCGACCGTAGGAATAATGGAGGGGAAAATTGAAATGGAAAGATATACTAAAAAAAGCGAAAACGGCGGTTATTGTATAAACTCAAACTGTCTTTACGAAATTTTTTCATCATCTTGGGAAAAGTTATCATCGGGACCGGCAATCAAACGTCTCGCTGAATATGAGGACGCGCAGGAACAGGGGTTGTTGCTCCGGCTGCCGTGTAAAGTTGGTACGCCGGTGTATGCCGCAATTAATAAAAAAAATTATGGCGTCGGATTTATGGACAGCCATATTGAAACGTGGAATTTTAGATATGATATGATTCCTGATTTCGGCAAAACGATATTCCTCACCCGCGAAGCCGCCGAATCCGCGTTGCGCGAAATAACCGGAAAAGGGGGAATGAACGATGAGTAATGCGAAAATACCTATACAATGCACAGAAGAGCAGCTTGATTTTATCTGCCAACTTCTATATTCAAAAAGTTCAAGAGCGGAAGTTGAAAAATTATTTTCGCCTGTATTTGAACATACAAATGAAAATCACGTAAATTTAGCGGCAATCAAATCCTGTTTCGAGCGGACTGACCCGCCGAGGTGGCGTGCGGAAAAAGGCGAAACATATCATTATGTCAATGACTATGGTATTCATAATAATATTATTGAATGCGGAAATTATATTGATGATGAACGGCACAATTCCGGCAACTATTTCCGAACACAGAGCGAAGCCGAAGCCGTCGCCGTGATGTGGCGGGAACTATTTTCGAAAGGGAGCGATAATATTGCTGTTCCGTAAAATCTGTAAGAATTGCTGTAATATAAGACGAAAAACGGGAATGCTTGTATCTGAAAACTTTATATGCCTTGAAAATATGAGTTTCGTAAAATTGAACGGTTACTGTAAAAATTTTAATAAAATTACAGATAATGTCATAAAACATCTAAAAAGATAAATCCACTCCGGCGCGATAGTAGTTTTCGCAGTAAGTGAACCGTGAGTATTACGGGGTTCTGCCGGAACGCACTTCCCATGCAAAAAGAGAAAGCCGTCGCCCCCGCGATAGCTCTCCCCCTGCGATGTATATACGGCTTGTTTTTGATATTTTCGTCTGTATATATAATTATACCACGCTTTCTACATATTGTCAAGCGCAAAAGTGGAATTGTGATTTTAGAGGGGGGATTTGTCAAGTGAAAAATAAAGATTATATAAAAGATTACGCAACAGCTGCTTTCAGGTTTTATAAATCGGTAGGCGGCTTAAACGCATATAAGGATAAAATATGGCAGGAGGCTTTATCGAATTACCGGAGCGATGATATTCAAAATCCCGGAATATCAAAGCCCACGGAGTCCAGTATTATACGGGCAGAAAAAGCCCTTGACTTAAAAATTTCCGAAATTGCCGATTTAGAGGCGGTTGAACGGACTCTTGATATTCTCGGAAGAATCGACGGAGGTAGATATATAATTACCGCGATAGATATTGTTTACTGGACGGATTTAGAAATTCCGATTAATCAAAAAGGGATTATACAGGACAGAATACATAAAGCGAGTCTGCATATACCGGCGAGCGAAAGAACGGTTTATTATTATCTGTTTAAGGCAAGAACCATATTTGCAGTTGAAAGAGGGTTGAGATTGTGAACATTTTTCATAAATGTTTGCAGTCATACGACTTAATTTTATGTTAAAATAATAGCATGAATAATTTTCAAGAGCAATCCGGCAGCAGTCGGGCGGCTCTTTTTCTATGAGGTATATATGGGTACGCAAATAATTTCGATAGATAAACTATCGCTCGCGGAGTACAACCCGCGAAAAGATTTACAGCCGGGCGACCCGGAGTATATTAAATTAAAGCGAAGTATTGAGACTTACGGCTGCGTTGAAAATATCGTCGTAAATTCAGATATGACGGTAATCGGCGGACATCAGCGCGTAAAAGTCATGCGCGACCTCGGATATACGGAAGCTGAGTGCAAAGTCTTGAATTTGACGAAAAAACAGGAAATAGCGTTGAATGTCGCGTTAAATAAAATCTCCGGCGAGTGGGATATGCCAAAATTGAAAGACTTGCTGCTCAAACTCGACGATGGCACGTTCGATATGGATTTAACGGGTTTCGACGATGACGAGATAGAACGGTTAATGGCAGAACTGCCGGAGGACATGGAAAATATTGACGAGAAAAAAGACGGTGCGCTTGCTGAAAAATATATAATCGCTCCGTTCAGCGTACTGGATACACGCTCTAAAAGATGGCTTGACAGGCGTAATATATGGACTGATATTGGCATAAAAAGCGAAATAGGACGGGGAAATGACGACGATAAAACCCAAAACGGTCTAACGTTCGGGAAATCGGCACAGCCTCCGCAGGTATATAAAAAGAAAGAAAAATACGAAAACGCGTCAGGGAAAAAAATATCATGGGAAGAATTTTTCGCGTTATTCCCGGAACAGGCTCATCACGGCGGAACGTCTATATTTGACCCGGTTCTGTGCGAAATAATGTATAATTGGTTTTGTCCCAAAAACGGGAAAATAATAGACCCGTTCAGCGGAGGCAGCGTTCGGGGAATAGTCGCGGCAATAAACGGATTCGATTATACCGGTATAGACTTATCAGAACGCCAGATTCAGGCTAATCAAAATAATCTTGACGAAATATTAAATAATAAAGCAGATATTGAAATTCATCATATCCCAAAATGGATTAACGGGGATTCCGCAGATATAAAAGAATTAGCTTTCGGCGAATATGATTTATTATTCACTTGTCCGCCTTACGCCGATTTAGAAGTTTACAGCAACGACGAAAAAGATTTGAGCAATATGGATTATACAGATTTTCAAGCGGCTTATTTTGATATAATCAACAAAACTGTTTCTCTGTTGAAACAAAACAGGTTCGCCGCCGTTGTCGTCGGGGAAGTCCGCGACAAAAACGGTATATATCATAATTTTATCAGCGACACGATTAAATATTTCACAGAAGCGGAAATGTCCTATTACAACGAAATGATTTTGATAAACAATTTTGGCAGTCTGCCAATAAGGTGCGGCAAACCGTTTGAAAAATCCCGCAAAATAGGAAAAACACATCAGAATATATTAGTATTTGTAAAAGGCGACCCGAAAACAGCGGCAAAAGAAATTGGCGGCGATTATCAGGACGAATATTACGATGAAAAAACTATATAGCTTTAACTGATTCAAACCGCAAAAAACAATTCAACTCAAATACGGAAAAAAGGGGCAGGTGGTGATTATGTGACCGACATACAGAAACAGGCGTATCAAGATTACAGGAACGGCATGAAAGCTGTCGATATATCGAATAAATATGATGTTCCTGCGGCTACTGTGCGAACATGGATTAATAGGACATGGAAACAAAAAAACGTTTCAAATTTTAACAAAAAAAGTGAAACGAAAAGCAATAAAAAAGTGAAACGCCGTGGAGCTCCCGCAGGCAATCAAAACGCTGTCGGAAATACGGGCGGCGCGCCGGAGCAGAATCAAAACAATCTAAAACACGGGGCATACTGCAAAGTATTTGACGGCGTGTTCGACGACGACGAAAAAGCTTTGATAGAGAACATGACCGACGACCCGGAAACGATATATAACGAAGAATTAAAATTATACACAGTCCGGGAACACCGCATATTACAGCGTATAAAAGAATTGCGCGACAGCAGCGAGAATTTTATCACGGAGAGAACACGTTCGCGCAGGCTTGAAATAAAAGCAGGATTGCCTAAGTTTTCGCAGAACCAATCGGAAGTCACGGCTGAGAAAATATCGAAATCCGACGCATTGAACAAGCTCGAAACAGAACTGACAAAAATACAGGCGGGCAAGACAAGGTGCGCGGTTGAACTGGCGAAACTGAAAGCCGAGAAAAAAGACACCGGAAACAAAGAAGCGGTTGACGACTGGGTCACAGCGGTCATGGAGAGCGGCTATGAATAGAAAAGAATTATTTTTGCAGAGAGTGCCGTTATATAAAAAAGACGTCGTTCTATTCGCCCGTGAAGTCTTGCGGTTTGAGCCGGACGGCTGGCAGAAAAATGTTTTAAAAGATATTTCACAGTCCAACCGGGTATCTGTAAAATCGGGTCAGGGCGTGGGAAAGACAGGCGTTGAAGCGGTTGTTTTGCTGTGGTTTTTGTCATGTTTCCCGTTTGCGCGGGTAGTCGCGACCGCACCGACTATGCAGCAGTTACATGACGTACTGTGGGCGGAAGTGGCAAAATGGAAAGAGAAAAGCCCGCTTTTGAATAATATTTTACGGTGGACTAAAACATATATTTATGTGTTCGGGTATGAAAAACGGTGGTTCGCCGTCGCCCGTACCGCGACAAAACCGGAGAACATGCAGGGGTTTCATGAAGACAACATGCTTTTTATCGTGGACGAGGCAAGCGGTATCGCCGAGGTTATCATGGAAGCGATTCTCGGCACACTTTCGGGAGATAACAATAAACTGTTGATGTGCGGAAATCCGACGAAAACGTCTGGGACTTTCTATGACAGTCACACGTCGGACAGGGCGATATATAAATGTCACACGGTATCGTCACTCGACAGCCCGCGGACAAACAAAGAAAATATAGCGTCACTCATAAAGAAATACGGAGCGGAGAGCAATTTTGCCCGCGTCCGTATTTTCGGCACGTTTCCGATTGCGGAAGATGATGTTTTTATTCCGTTGCCGCTTGCCGAGCATTCCGTACAGCTTGGGTTGGATTACGTTATACCTGAAAATCCTACGTTGATTCACATAGGCGCGGATATTGCGAGATACGGTTCAGACCAGACGGTCATCGGGAATAAAATCGACGAAAAGGTTGAGTTTTACGAGAAAATCCGGGGACAGGACACGATGAAAACCGCAGACAAAATCATAGAACTCGGCGAAAAACTGAAACTGCGGTATAACTGGACGGGTAAAATCCCCGTGAAAATAGACGACGGCGGGGTCGGCGGCGGAGTGGTTGACAGACTGCGGCAGATGAAACGCAACAACCCCGATAAATTATCATGGCTTGAAGTATATCCGATTACATTCGGCAAGCGAATACAGAATAAATATTATCACGACAGCACAAGTTTTATGACGGGCGTAGTCAAGAGTCTTTTGACTTCGGTTGACGAAGCCGGAATTGAAAAACCCGTCGAGTTGATTCTGCCGAACGACGACAATCTCATCGCGCAGTTATCGACGAGGAAATACAAGCTGACGGACATGAGCAAGATACAAGTCGAGAGCAAAGAATCAATGAAAAAGCGGGGGTTACCGTCGCCGGACGAAGCGGACTGTCTGCTTTTGTTGTGTTTGCCTGTTAGGGTGAAATAAATAAATTTTTATACAAGGTGAAAAACATGTCAGAAAATAAAAAAAATCGCACAGTACAGGCGCATATCATAAAAGCCGACCCGCCGAAACCGGGGCAAAACACCATGTCGCGGCTCGAAAGCGACACAAAAGGCGGCACAGCGTCCCTCAACGGCGATAAATTCATTTCGCCGCCCGCTGACCTACACGGCTTGAAAACCCTCGTCAAACATTCGTCTATACTCCCGCAGTGCATTCGCGCATACAAAAACAATATCGCCGGATTCGGCATCGGTATCAGATACAAAGACAGCGACGAAAAAGACGATAAATTTAAATTAGCCGAATGGACGAAATTACAGGATATAATCGAACTTCTGAACATGGACAAAGATACAAAAGAAGTGTTCGAGGACGTTATCGAAGCCCGCGAAACCTACGGTATATCGTATCTTGAAGTCATGCGTAACCTTGCCGGGGAAGTGTACGGCATAGAGTTTATCAGAAATACGCCGAGTATCAGCAAAACTTTCCCGCTTCTCCCTGCTGTCGAGGTCGAATATACATATAAAGACCAGATTATCAAACGCCCGAAAAAGTTCTGTAAATACAAACAGGAAATCGACGGCAAATCTGTGTATTTCAAGGAAATCGGGGACACGCGGGGCATGGATAAATACACAGGCGAATACGGCGAGGGCGTCGCTCTCGAAAAACAGGCAAGCGAAATCCTTGAGTTTATTATCGGCCCGGAGACATACGGCGAAGTGCGCTGGATTGGGCAGGTTCTGGGCGTTGACGGCAGCCGTAAGGCTGAGAACCTCAACAACAGGTATTTCGACGAGGGACGGCACACGCCGCTTTTGATTATGGTAAAAGGCGGTACACTCACAGACGACAGTTTCGCGAAACTAAAAGAGTACATGAACGGCATAAAAGGCGAAAACGGACAGCACGCTTTCATGGTTCTGGAAACAGATTCGGTCAGCAACGTCAGCATGGGTGAAATGGAGAGAGCCCCCGAAATCGAAGTGCATAATCTTGCGGGTATGCTGCAAAAAGACGAGTTGTTTCAGGAGTACCTCGACAACAACCGTCAGAGAACGCAGTCGTCGTTCCAGTTGCCGGATTTATATGTCGGCTATACGAAAGAGTTCAACCGGGCTACGGCTCAGACAGCGCAGGAAATCACGGAAAAACAAGTTTTTCAGCCGGAGCGTCAGAGTCTTGCGTGGATTATAAACAATAAACTTCTCGCGGATTACAAGTTCAAGTATGTCGAGGCGTATTTCAAAGAGCCGGATATACAAAACCCCGACGATATTATGAAAATCCTGAACATAACGGAACGTGCGGGAGGGTTAACGCCGAACCGTGCGAAAGAACTGACGTACAAAATATCCGGCGATGTTTCGGAGGATTACCCCGGCGAATGGGGCGATATACCGATTGCTTACGCGAAGATGACGCAGACTGACGCGCAATTAGTGAAGCAAATCCAGAAAGCGGCTGACGACGGCAATACAGAGATAGTGGCGGTGATGAAAGAAGTCCGGTCGCTTTTGTTGAAGCAGGAGGCGACTCCCCCCGTCAACTTCGTTGACACCCCCCTCGCAAGCGAAGGGGGCATTTCATCATGAACGATTGTACCGCTTTAATCAAGGCAATCGACGCGTATATAGCGAAAGCCGACGAAAAACTGACGGACGCGCTTGACGAGGCGGGGTTTGTGAATCCCGATGATACCGTAACGGAAATATCGTCGCTTGAGGAAAAAATTGCCGAGGTTTTAGTCAGCGAGACGAAATATATCACGGATAATATAAGCAAATCTCCTGACCTTGAAACTTTATATTACGACGGAGCATGGGACGATATTCAGGACAGCGATATTGTCGCTGAAGAACTGGCAGAAATATTCAGGGACGAATTTGCGTCGTATATACCCGGACTTGCGGACGGTTACATGAAACAAACAGAAGTTGATTTGTCTGTCACGACAGTTACAGAGCGCAGTAATTCGTGGATAAACAACTGGAGCGTCAGTCTGGGAATAATTATCGCGTTGAATTTCCACAAAAGCGTTGCCAACGCTATAATAGATTTTATCTCGCAAAAAAAGAGCGTTTCTGATTTTGTCAAACACGCAAACGACAAAAAAATCCGCGACGATTTCTACAACGCCCGTCAAGTGTCCGTGACGGAGATACTCCGCGCCCACTCGGTCGCTCAGCAGGAGGCGATAATACAGAATCCGGCTGTGGACTATAAAAAGTGGATTCACACGAGCATATACATAACCAAACCGCGCATGAATCATGTGGCGATGAACGGCGTGA
>Ga0082212_10003081_pt1 | contig 23825 bp, 17 predicted proteins | sample TergutNt197P3_FD_71548 | JGI IMG/M metagenome (GOLD analysis project Ga0082212, IMG submission 71548) | Neocapritermes taracua P3 segment gut microbial communities from Petit-Saut dam, French Guiana - Nt197 P3 | ecosystem: Host-associated > Arthropoda: Insects > Digestive system > Gut ... | reverse complement strand
GGCGGGGACGCCGTGCGCCAGCGGCTCGCGGGGACGCTCGCCCTCCACCTCCACGTCCGGCTCGCGGGGACGCTCGCCCTCCATGCCCGGTTTTTTCGTTTTGTGCTTCTTGCCCAACTCTTAACTCCTAATTTTTCATTGCAGGGCGGAAGCCCTGCGCTCCCGGCGTTGCAAGGCGGAAGCCTTGCGCTCCCGGCCGATTCCTAATTTTTAATTCCCATCTGTTTGCGGATCTCTTTGCGTTTTTTCACCGAAAGGTTCAGGACGTCGCTGAGGGTGTCCAGCGCATGGCCGGGGTCGGCGTCAAGGGACTCGCGCAGGAGCGTGAACACCAGCCGCTTCTCGATCTGCGAGAAGGAGTCGAAGTTCTCCGAGTAGGAGCGGAACAGCAGGGCGCAGGACTCGAAGCGCGCGCGCTGGGCGGCCTGCTCATCCGTCTCCGCCTGTCCGGCGTAGGGGTAAACGCCCTCCTCCTGCCACTGCTGGAGGAGTTCGGCGGTGAGGGCTTCGCGGCGTTCGCGGAAGTGGAGGCGCAGGGTCTCGCGCGTGGTGTCGAGGAAGGACTTGACCTCGGGGTGCAGGTCTTCCAGCACCAGCAGGTTCTCCTCGTGGAGCGGCGTGAAGCGCTCGGAGACGAGGTAGGCCGTGTAGCTGAAGCCGCTGCCGGGGCGCACGGCGGAGTCCACCTCATGGAGCGCGAAGCCGTCCGCGTTGCAGAACACGATCTTGCTGCGCCCTTGGCGGCTCTTCCACTCGATGACCTGCAGGTCCGCGCGCGAGCCGTCGGAGGCCTTCAGGTGGTACGTCTGGCTGGCGCGCTGGACGATGACGGGGTTGACCAGCAGGCCTTGGAAATAGATGCGCACGTTCGGGTAGGCCTTCAGGTAGAGCGCGAAGTGCGAGGCCAGCTGCTGCACGGCCCACCCGGCGTCGAGCAATGACCCCATGGGGTTGGTGATGTCCGCGACGACCACCTCCGTGCCGGTCCCCGGCCCCGGCGCGGCGGCCTCCGTCAGCGTGAACTGACCGGGGTTGGACGCCTCGCCCGCGAGCACGAACGAGCGCAGGCCCTCCTCCGTCTGCATGGTCGTTCGCCACTCCACGTGGTTGCCGAGCGCGAAGGCCTTGAAACGGCCGCGCCCCTTGCGGCCGTGCAGCACGCGCCCGGAGACCTGCGTCTTGGACACGTCCTTCTTCCACGACCCCCCGAGGTTGCCGAACTGCGACTCCGCCTGGAGCGCGTTGACGCCCAGGCCGTCGTCGGCCACCCGGATCGCGTCGATGCCGCCGAGCTCGTTCTGGATGACGTCCACCTTCACGTCGAACGCATCCGCATCCAGCGCGTTCCAGATCAGCTCCGAAAGCGCCTGGATCGGCGATGCCGTGCAGAGAGACATGATGTGGTCTTTCTGCGCCTGTACAGTGATTTCCTTCATGACCGCCACTCCTCCACAGTTAAAAAGAGGGAACAGCATAGCAAACGCGCGGGCTCTTGGATAGTCAAAAGTCACGCCGCGGGCACACGGTTTTTTTTGTGGCCCCAGGCGTGAAATCGGAGTGGACATTTGCGTCCGGGGCTGGTATGGTGTTCAACCACTATGGACACAAAAGTTTTTGATTGCGCGGAGCAGGCGCTCCCGCGTGTTTGCTTTGAGCGGCCGCCCGCGATAGGGCTTATCCTCGGGTCGGGCTGGAGCCAGGTCTTGCAGACCGGGCAGGCGTATGCGCGCGTGGCGTACGCGGACATCCCCGGGCTGGGCGCCGGGGCCATCGCCGGCCACGCGGGCGAGCTGGTGTTCTTCGAGCGCCACGGCGTGCGCGTGGCGGCGTTCATGGGGCGGCGGCACTGGTACGAGGGCGTGGGCTGGGAGGCGCTGCTCCTGCCCGTCGAGCTGCTGCGGCGCATGGGCGTGCCGCGCGTGCTGGTCACGAACGCGGCCGGCGGCATCAGCCCGCACCTCCAGCCCGGCAGCCTGATGATCATCCGCGACCACATCAACGTCACGGGCATCAACCCGCTGGCCGGGCCCGTGGTGCCGGGGTGGGGGCCGCGCTTCCCCGACCAGTCGCGGCTGTACAGCCCCGAGCTCTCCGCCCTGCTGCACAGGGCCGCCCACGCGGCGCAGGTGCCGCTGTCGGAAGGGGTGTACGTCTATGCGCCCGGGCCGGGGTTCGAGACGCCCGCCGAGATCCGCGCCTACGCCGGGATGGGCGCGGACGCGGTGGGGATGTCAACCGTCCACGAGGTCACCGTCGCGAACGCCGCGGGCCTGCAGGTGGCGGGCCTGAGCTGCATCACCAACATGGCCGCCGGCATCTGCGGGCCGCACCTCTCGCACGGCGAGGTCATCGAGCAGACCGCCAAGAGCGCCCCCGTCATGTCGCGCCTGCTGGACGCGTTCGTGGGACAATTATAGTCCGTTAACGTCATGTTGGCGCATATATGGGATGCGGTGCCCCCCCTTTGGGGGGCATTGTGTGACAACGCAAGGTTAAATCAGTATAACCCCGTCATTCTCCCTGCGCCTTTGCGCGAAAGAATCCTGATTCATTCGTAGTGCAGTACCGTTGCGGCGCGGGGCGGCTGCTCGACGCGGATGCCGTCGCGGAGGATGGCCTCGCCCGTGAGGGTCTGCTTCGCGTTGGTTTTCAGGTCGGTGACGGAATATGTCTTGCCCGCGATGATGCCTTTGGGCTTGGCGGTGAAGGCGGCGTCCTCGTTCTTCTCGTTGCGGATGCACTGGATGACGCCGCTGTTGTGCGAGGGCAGGTGGAACTGGCGGACCGTCCAGCTGGAATCGTTGAACGCGTCGGTGCTGAGCAGGTGATAATCGCCGTCAACGAAGTAGGGCTTCATCGCGACGCACATATCCATCATCAGCTTGTCGTTCGCGTAGTCGTAGCCCTCGGGCTGGCAGATGCCCAGCTGGAAGAAGGGCGAGAACACGGTGATGCTGAAGAGGTCGCCCTCCTTGCCGTTGCCCGTGGGCCATTCCTTGAAGTACATGAGCCATTCGTAGAGCATGTGGTGGTAGCGCTGTTTCTGAACCATGCGGTCGTAGCCGAAGTCGCTGTAGTGGAGCGGCACGGCGCGGCGCATGGTCTCCATGTCGTTGCGGCGGCCGCCGGAGGAGCAGGAGTCGATCCACAGGCCGGGGTTGTCCGCGAGCAGGTAGTCCCAGTAGCGGAGGTAGCCTTGGATGTACAGGTTCTCGGTGATGCCCCTGCGGTTGTCGCCCTGCCGCACGTCCTCGCGCTCCCAGTACCCCCAGGGCGAGAAGTTGAAGTCCTGGCGGTAGATGCTGATGCCGTGCTCCTTGATGAACGCGCTGATGTATCTGCTGAGCCAGTCCACCGTCTCGGGGTTGGCGAGGTTGAGCAGGGCGTTGTCGTCGCCGCCGTTCCTGAGAACCCACGCGTCGGGCTTGTCGTCAAAGGTGGTCGCCTTTGCGCGCGTCTGGATGCGCTCCGGCTCGAACCACAGCAACAGCCCCATGCCGTGCTTCGCCAGCTGGTCGGTGAGCGGCCGCAGGCCGTTGGGGAAACGCGCGGGGTCGGGCCGCCAGTCACCCGTCAGCCACCACTCCTGCCGCCCCTCCTTGTCCTCGCACGGGTACCATCCCGCGTCGATCCACCACGAGTCGAACGTGAACCCCTTCTCGGTGATGAACTTCAGGAACGCGAGCTGCGAAGCCTCGCCCTCCTTGCAATGCTCCGAATGCTCCGGGCGCTTCGCATAGCCGCTGATGCGCGGGCGCAGGGGCTGCCCGTCCGCCTCACGCGGGAGGGCGTGGTCGCGGTACCACCGCCGCCACACGTTCACCGCGTCGGCGGCGTCGCTGTACGACACGACCGTCATGCGCGGCGTGCGGATGCGCTCGCCCGGCCGCAGCGACACCTCCAGTATCCGCTGCTGCGCGTTCAGGCGCACACCGCCCTCGACCGCCTTGTAGATCGCCCGCCACTGGCCCGGCCACCCGACCGCCACGGTGTACCCCCCCTGCTCATCCGAGACGCGGAAATACGGGAACGCATTATCGCTCGCGCGGCCGCCGCTCGGCTCGAAACTCTTCTCCGCGTCACGCGGCAGCGGCTCGGTCTTATAGGAATAGTTGAAATCGTCATGACGCTCCGCGATGCCGCTCCACAACGCCGCATCCTGCTTGCCCGCCATCGGCAGCACCACGTCCGCACCCCACACGTCCCGCAGGACGGGCAGGTTCTGCCCCGACGTGTTCCTGAACCACACCACCCACTCCACCACGGGATGGTCGCGGTAGGTTGTGCCCTCGAAGGTCACGATCAGCCCCGTCTGCGGGTCGCGCCCGGAGATTTCCGTGCGCATCGTGCGGCTGTCCGCCGTGTGCCGCGACACCTGCGGGTTCCACTCCGCCGGGATGCCGTGATACGTCGCCTCGCCGTAACGGAACGACACGGGCAGGTTCGCCGCATCCTTGAACAAGGCCTGCGCGAGCGCCTGATTCTTCCGCATATTCGTTTTCTCGGCAGTGTCCTGGGCGTGCGCCGCGCACACGCCGCACACCGCCGCCATGAAACATATCCCTGACAACCGTTTCATCGTCACCTCCCTTTCAAAGTGAAAAAACTTTTCCTATCACAATGTGACAACTATACACCAACAGGCTCGCGAGAGACAAACCTTTTTTACCCCGGATTACGCATTGGAAATTCCAATATTATGCCGCCAGAGAGAAAGGGTTTGATTTCCCATGTGCGTTTGTGATAAGATTAAATTTCTCAACAGGTCGATAGATTGGTGAGGCGGGGGAGCGTTAGGAGTTAGGAATTAGGCATTGCTGGGAGCGCAAGGCTTCCGCCTTGCAATTAGGAATGGGGGCGATACGACATGATTGAATCATCGGGCAACAGGTTTTGGGGTTTCACATGGTTGGCGCTTGCCATGGCGGTCGCCGCGGCGGCGGGGCTGTATGCGTTCGCGCTCTGGTTCGGCAACCTGAACCAGGACGAGGGCTGGTACCTCTATGCGGCGCAGCGTATGGCGGAGGGGGCGCAGCCGTACCGCGATTTCTTCTTCACGCAGGGGCCGGTGATGCCGAACGTCTATGGCACGTTGGCGGGGCTGTGGTCGCCGCACGGCGTGCTGGGCGGGCGCGTGCTGACGCTGGCGTTCGGCCTGATGGGGTGCGTGATGACGGCCCTGCTGGCGCGCCGGGCCGTGCCGAGGGAGCGCGCGATGGAGGCGGCGGTGATGGCGTTCGCGCTGACGGCCTGCAACCTCTACCACGCCTATTTCACGACGATCCCGAAGACCTACGGGCTGGCATCGTTCCTCGTGGCGGCGGGCTTCCTGCTGCTGTCGCTGTGCGTGCCGCGCGAGCCGAAGACGCGCTCGATGCGCACGGCCATGTGGGCGCTCCCGGCGGGGTTCCTGATCGCGCTGGCGGCGGGGACGCGGCTGTCGCTCGGGGCGCTGCTGCCCGTGACGACGCTGGGGCTGCTCTTCACCTGCCGCAGGACGGGCGCGGCGTTTTTCCTGTTCGCGCTGGGCGGCGCGGTGGGGCTGGTGCTGGTGTTCGGGCCGTTGCTGGCGGATGCGCGTGAGCCGTTCGTCTTCGCGCAGACGTTCCATGCGGCGCGGGGCGGCGGCGGGCGTGACCTGTTCCTGATGGCCGGATCGGTGTCGCGCACGGTGCGGGCGTACCTGCCGATGGCGCTGATGGCGGCGGGGCTGGTGCTCTCGCCGATGCTGGGGCGGCGCACGGGGGCGACGGCCGGGGGGCGCTGGGCGTGGCTGTGGCTGTCGGGGTTCCTGTGCGTGTTCCTCGTGCATCTGGCGGGTCCGTTCCCGTATGACGATTATCAGGTGCCGGTGATGGGCCTGCTGGCGGCGGCGCTGGCGGCGTGGACGGTGCGGAGCGCGTTGGGGACGGTCGCGCGCGGCGGGCTGTGCCTGTTCTGGGTGATCGTGGCGTTGGCGTCGTCGTTCGGCTCGCCGCTGCCGCAGGAGTGGATGGTTACGCGGCAGGACCGCTTCTGGGCGGTGCGCAAGCAGCAGCCCGACCTCGCACTGCTGCGGCAGGTCGGGCGCGAGATCCGCGCGTTGTCCGGCGATGCGGAGACCGCGCTGCTGACGCAGGATGTGTACCTCGCGGTCGAGGCGGGCATGAAGGTTCCGGAAGGGCTGGAGATGGGCCCGTTCGGTTACTTCCCCGCGCTCTCCGATGAGGGCGCGGCGAAGTTCAAGGTGCTGAACAAGCGCGGTCTGCTGACGCTGCTCGAACACGCCCCGTGCGAGGTCGCGGCGGTGAGCGGCTACGGCTTCGCCATCCGCGCCCCCGTGATGGACAGGGTGTCCGACGACGACGCGCAGATTTTCTGGTCCGCGCTCACCCGCAACTACGACCGCGTCGAAGAGGTCGCCGACTTCGGGCAGCACAGCACCACCCTCCAGATTTTCAAACGCCGCCCCGGCGTGATGCCCCCGCCCGAAGCAGTTGAGCCGCCGCCCGCCCCCGAGCCCCCGCCCGTCCCCGCCGAACCCGAACCCCCCGCCCCTGAACCGCCGCCGCCGGAAGTGGTGGCAGAGCCACAGGGTGCAGTGGCGGAACCGGTCGCGCCAGAATAACGAGAGGACGACTGAAGCCGACTGAAAACCGACTGACTTCGACTCAATTCGATTTCAGTCGCCTTCAGTCGAAGTCAGTCGATTTCAGTCGAAAAAAAATGAGGTTCCAACATGAGTCTTGATGAAAACAACTTCGGGATGCGCCAGATGTCCGCGCTGACCATCGCGGGGAGTGACAGCGGGGGTAACGCGGGCATTCAGGCGGACTTGCGGGCGTTCCGCACGTTCGGCGTGCACGGCTGCACCGTGATCACCGCGCTCACCGCGCAGAACCCGTTCGAGGTGCGCTCGGTCGTCGTGCCGGAAGCCGCGTTCGTCGGCGACCAGTTGGACATGGTGCTGGGGACGTACTCCATCCACGCGCTCAAGACCGGGATGCTCGCCATGCCCGAGGTCATCGAGGTCGTGGCGGACAGGCTGATGTGTCACAGCCGCATCGCGAAAATCATCGACCCCGTGATGGTCGCCACGAGTGGCGCGAAACTGTTGCAGGACGACGCCATCGAGGTACTGCGCAAACGCCTCCTGCCCCTCGCGACGCTCATCACGCCCAACCTGCCCGAGGCGGAAGCCCTGCTCGGGCGCGCGGTCGCGACGCGCGAAGAACAGGCTGACGCCGCGCGCGCGCTGGCGGAGATGTTCGGGTGCGCCGCGCTGGTCAAAGGCGGGCATGGGGTAGGGGGGTGCGCCGAGGACGCGCTGTTCGACGGCGAGCGCACGGTCATGCTCTCCAGCCCCCGCGTCGGCGACCCCCTGACGACGCACGGCACGGGCTGCTCCCTCAGCGCGGCAATCACCGCATCCCTCGCCTGCGGGCGGACGCTCCTCGAAGCCGTCACCGAAGCCAAAGCCTACGTCTATGGCGCGATCCGCTCCGCCATGCACGTCGGCGAAGCCGTCGCCGTGCTCGGCATCCCCGAGAAACTGCCGACGGGCGAAATCAGGGTCGAGGATTTTAGAGCGGAAAAGAGTGCAAGGTATGGAGACGCGAATATCGGACAGCACTGAGATTACTGAACAAGCAAGCATTCAGCAGGACGTTGTCTATGGCGGGTTCTGGAGGCGGGCGGCGGCGTTCACGTATGATTGTCTCATGTTCGGCGTGTGCATCAGCGTAATTGCCAATTGGTGGCCGTCCGTCATTCTCGGTTATGTGAGGTTTCCTCTGTTTGTGCTGGCGAGTTACCTGTACTTCATCCTGCTGGAATCATCCGCACGGCAAGCGACGCTCGGGAAATCAGTCCTTGGCCTGCGCGTCGTGGGTGCGGACGGCGGGCGGATTTCAATCTGGCGAGCGGCGGTGCGCAACCTCGGCAAGGCGCTCCCCATCATCGTGTTCAAACTGCTTCTGGACGAAGTTTACCTGTCTGACGTTTTGTTCAGTCTCGTGTTGCTGGTTTGCGCGTGCGTCGTCTCGTTCAGCAGGCAGAAACGCGCCCTGCATGATTTCGCCGCGAAAACGTATGTTGTGGGACGCCCCACTTCGAGAAGCCACATCATGTATACGATCCTTGGCATTTTTATCGTGTGGTGCACCCTCAACTCGACAGTTGTCTTCCCAGCCATAAGCAGGGTGGTTCTTCTAACCAATTGCAACGCTGTGGCGGCGAGGGGGAAGGCTGTCCATGCCGCAATCATCAAGGCGCAGCCCGCCCTGCAAGGCAAGGCTTATACCACCAGCACCGACTATTTCAGCGACCTCCTAACCGAAGGGGCGGTTGAGACCTCAAACTTCGCGGGTGCAGGTGTGCCGTGTTCCACGACAGGCGTGCTGACCGCGAACAACAATATGTGGGCTGTCCTCGTCAACACGACTGACCGCGACAGCGGCAATCTCCCGTTGCTGATCACGCGCAATGTTGATGTCGAAACGTTGAACCGTGCGCTGAAGGCGGGCATCACCGCCGCCGATTTTCCCACGCGCGTGCCGGTCAGCGAACTCTACCGTGCGCCTTTCCGCAACAAGCAATACGTGCTTGTGCGGAAAGACGGCAAAACGTTTACGGCAGGATGGCCTTTCACGCTGGGCGACATCTTCAACCACACGGAAATCCCGCCCCGCGCGGAATCCGAACCCCCGCTGCTCTACCTGCAACCCTAAATGAAACCATCCTACACAGAGGCGCGCGCGGCGCGGTTCGCGGTGATCGACTTCGAGACGACGGGGGCGGTCGCGGGGTATCCCGTGGAGCCGTGGCAGGTGGGGATGGTGCGCGTGGAGAGCGGGGCGGTCAGCGGGGCGCGGTTCGAGTCGCTCATCCGCGTGGGCGAGCGCCCGTTCAACCCGCGCGCGCCGGGGCGTCATGCGCAGCTCCGCGCGCAACTTGCGGTCGCGCCGACGGCGGGTGAACTGCTGCCTGTTTTTTCGGAGTGGCTGATCGGCGTCCCGCTGGTCGCGCACAACGTGGGGACGGAGCGCACCACGCTGGCGAAGGTTGCGCCCCTGCACCGTTTCGGGCCGTGGGTGGACACGCTCGCGCTTGCGCGTCACGCGTATCCGCAACTCACGTCCAAGTCGCTGGAGGATGTGATTGCCGCGCTGGGGCTTCTGCCGCAGGTGCAGGGACTCTGCCCCGGCCGCGAGGCGCACGACGCGCTCTACGACGCGGCCGCCTGCGCCGTCCTGCTCACGCACTTCCTCGCCCTCCCCGGCTGGGAACACGTCACCGTCGAGGCATTGGCGGAGACCTGAAATCCGGCAGGAATATCCGTTGCGCTATTTCAGCGCCGTCGCGCCGAGGGCGATGAGCAGCAGCCCCAGCAACAGCTTCAGCGCGGCGGCGGCGCGGAGGAGTGCGGGGCGCGCGGTGAACCAGACGATCATCTGGCGCAGCTTCCACGGGTACAGGATGAACACCATGCCTTCGATAACCGCGACGTAGGCGAGCACCACCAGCACCAGCCGCCATGCCGACAGATGAGACCGCGCCGTGTACAGGAGCTCGTGCGGGAACAGCGCCAGGATGCCGCCGATGGCGCGGCACGGCAGCAGGTTGCCCATCCAGAGGCACGTCAGCACCATGCAGACAGGCACGACGCCGAACAGGTACTGCTTGTACGGATTGATGATGTCCAAATCCATCGAATGCACGGCATAGCCCGCCCATATCCACGCGACCGCGCTCAGGACATACCCGGCAACCGCGTTGCGCGGCAACGCGTTCAGCGCGCGCGATGCGGCCTGCGGCAGCGCCAGCACAGCCCCTGCGCCCAACACCGTAATCAGCCCCAGCATATAACACCAGCACGAAAGCGACATAAGACTCCTTTTCAGTTTCTAGTTTCCAGTTTCTAGTTTCCAGTTTCTAGTTTCTAGTTTTCAGTTTCTAGTTTTTAGTTTCCAGTTTCTAGTTTGCAGAAATCGCGGCTACCCTTTCAGCGCATCCTTCTGGAGTCCCAGCAGCGTGCGGATGCCTTTCGCCGCGAGTTTCCGCAGTGCCTCCAGATTCTCCTCTGTGAACGGCTCGTGCTCCGCAGTGCCTTGGATCTCCACGTAGCGCCCGTCGCCCGTCATCACCACGTTGAGGTCAACGTCCGCCGCCGAGTCATGCTCATAGTCCAAGTCCAGCACCGGCTTGCCGTTGCAGATGCCGACGCTGACCGCCGCCACGAAATGCCGTATCGGCGAGCGCTCCAGCACCCCCCTCGCCATCAGGTGCGACACCGCATCCGCCAGCGCCAGCATCCCGCCCGTGATGGACGCGCAGCGCGTGCCGCCGTCCGCCTGCAGCACATCGCAGTCCAGCGTGATGGTGCGCTCGCCCAAGGCCTGCATGTCCACCGCCGCGCGGAGCGCGCGCCCGATGAGGCGGCTGATCTCCGTGCCGCGCGCGTCCGGCTTGCCCTTCTTGATCTCGCGGTCCTTGCGCTCCTTCGTGCTGCCCGGCAACATGCTGTACTCGGCCGTGACCCAGCCCGCGCCTTTGCCCTTCAGGAAGGGCGGCACCTTCTCCTCCACGCTCGCCGTGCACAAGACCCACGTGCCGCCCTGACGGATCAGGACCGACCCCGCGGCATTCCGCGTGAAGCGGCGCTCAAACGTAACCGGGCGCAACTGCGCATCTTTTTTCATCCAACCCCCAACGCACTGAATGTTTGTAAAGGCGTAATAATATCGTTTTCGGGGCGTAACCGCAAGCGCGGAATGCGCGGAATGAAACTTCCCCGCCGATTGGGCTTGCGGTGCCCATGCGGTGGCGTGTACAATGGACGGAAATCGGCAGTGTGCCGGTTACGAATGGCGGGGGGGTTATGAAACGCATTGTTGTACTCGGCAGCACGAACACGGATATGGTCGTGAAGGCGGCGCGGATACCTGCGCCGGGGGAGACGATCTTGGGCGGGGACTTCCTGATGAACCCCGGCGGGAAGGGCGCGAATCAGGCGGTGGCGGCGGCGCGTCTGGGCGGCGACGTGACGTTCGTCGCGAAGGTCGGCGATGACCTCTTCGGGCGTGAGGCGAAATCGCTTTTCGCGAAGGAGGGCATCCGCACGGAGTATGTGTTCACGGATGCGGAGAAGCCGTCGGGCGTGGCGCTGATCATGGTGGGCGCGTCGGGCGAGAACAGTATCGCGGTGGCGTCGGGCGCGAACGGCGCGTTGTCGCCGGCGGACATCGCGGCGGCGCGGGGCGAGATCGAAAGCGCGGGCGCGTTGCTGATGCAGCTGGAGACGCCGGTGGAGACGATCCTCTGCGCGGCGCAGTGGGCGGCGGCGAAAGGGGTGCCGGTCATCCTGAACCCTGCGCCGGCGTGCGCGTTGCCGGATGCGCTGTTCCCGTGCCTCGCGCTGATCACGCCGAATGAGACGGAGGCGGAGATGCTGACGGGCGTGAAGGTGGCGGATGAGGCGGGCGCGCGCGCGGCGGCGGCGGCGTTGTGCGCGAAGGGCGTGGGGCGCGTCATCATCACGCTCGGCGCGAAGGGGGCGTTCGTCTATGACGGCGGCGCGGGGGCGTTCGTCCCCGCGTTCCCGGTGGAGGCGGTGGACACGACGGCGGCGGGTGACGTGTTCAGCGGTGCGCTGGCGGTCGCGCTGACGGAGGGGCGGGCGCTCGGCGAGGCGGTTGCGTTCGCGTCGAGGGCGGCGTCCATTTCGGTCACGCGCATGGGGGCGCAGGCTTCCGCGCCGTGGCGGCGGGAAATCGTTATCTAGCGTTAATATCCGTTTCCTTTAACCGCAATGGACTCTGATTGCACAATGGACATTCTTTGCAATATGTGTGTCACTGCTATTGTGCCTATTGTGAAAACCATTGTGTCCATTGTGGTTAAACATCATCCTGTAATGTATGCGCCCAGAAGGGGAAATCTTGCCTATTATACCGATTGTTCACTTGTATGCGAAATAAAAAAGGCAGGCAAACGGAGTTAATGAAAGACACCGAAGCTATATCCATTTTCTCCCCCTGCAAGCGCGTCCGCGCAGAGTTCGCCATTGCGACGGTGTGGGTCGGTTCGACGGTCTATCCCGACGCGCCCGTCTGGCGCGTGTGGTACGGCGATCGCCTCGTCATCGACACCTCTTTGATTGGAATGAAAACCGCGCAGGGGCGGGCGTTGCTGTGCGGCATGACGCTCCACCGCGTCACGCGCCACCGCACGCAAACGCCCATCGGCGCAGGGCGCGAGTTGCGTGTGCAAGCCCATGCGCGTGACGGCGCGGCGCTCAACATCCGCCTGCGCCTCACGGACATGAGCGCGTTCTGCGAGGTCACACAGCCCCGCAAGCGCAAGCAGGACGGCACGCCGCTCTTCATGACGAACCCGCCCGAGGGGGCTGCCGTGTTAAGCGAAACGCCCAACGTCTTTTATGCGCCCAGCGGAAAACTGGTCGCCCGCTGGCAACATGAACGCGCCGAACACATCGTGTTCTTCGACCGTCCCGGCGATCTCGCTGTCCGTCGCTTCAACGTGTTTCCCGAGATACAAGGCTTGCATATTGAGAACGGCAAGCAGGGTTGCTCGCACCTGTTCCTGACCGTGCCGTTCACGAAAAGCGAACTGCCCAAGCCGACCTTTAGCGATGCCCTCACGCCCGCCTTCAAAGAGGCGTTCACCCAGATGATGAAACGCGGCGGGTCGGCGGACGACTTCTGGGTTATGCGCGGCGAGCCGGGCGTGTTCGCCGTCGCCGCGCAACGCGATCAGGGCGTGTGGAAAGTCTATGGCATCACGGGCGCAAGCCGCACCCTCACGGTGCGCCTCGAAGACCTCTGGCTGCGGATGCCCGAGGCCTTCCGCGCCCCGCGCTACACCGTCGCCATCACCCGTGACCCCAACAAAAACGAGGCCGGGCAAGCCGTCATCCGCGAGACCTTCACGCAGCAGCCCCCCGACATCCGCATCCTCCTCGACCTCGCCGCCAACGGCGGCTTCGCGCTGACGTTCACGCCACAGGGCGAATGTATAGTCATTTAACTTGAAGTTGTCACCGCCATCTATGAAAACGCCGAAGGCGTGTAACATGAGTAACCGCCGGTGGAGCGAGCGTATGCGAGCGGAACCGGCGGACGGCAGGTAATCACCATCAGCCCCGGCAGGGGCTGAACAAGGCGCATCATTAAACTGCTATAAGTAAAATGTACCCGTGATTCAGGCGGCTGCCGCGAAAACGTCATGCACGGTTTTCCTTTTAACGGAAAGGTGGCGCAGGGTGTATGCACCACCTCATGCGGGTGAAGAACCCTCCTTTTTTATTCCGGCGTATTAGTCCGCGAATGCCCTGAAGAATGCGTTGGTGGCGGTGGACGGAACCTCGACCTCAAGCCAAAACGTGCCGTCCAGGAAATCCGTGAAGCCTGTCCTGATGGCAATGGTGGGGTTGCCCAGGAGGTCGCCGAGGGTCTCGCCCCAATTGGCGCCCGCGTTGTTCACGCCGTACTCGGCGCCGGTGTAGGCGCACATCATGTCCACCACGCGGTTCATGCCGTTTGTCCCGCACAGGTTGAACTCCGTGATGAGCAGTTCCAGCACGGGGAGCGTCGGGCTGGTGCCGTCCGGGCGCTCGTACGCACCCATGTCCACGTCGAGACCCGCGATGCGCGGGAGCCCGTCAAGGTCGAGCGAGTTGAGGGTGAACTGCGGGGAGGCGCTGTCCCCGGTATCCACGCAGGGCGAGCCGTTGCCGAGCCTGAAATTGCCGTTGCCCGGGTTCACGAACAGCGGGTCGTCATCGGTGTTTTTGGCGCCCGGCGGGGTCGGGTCGGCGCGACTGAAGTTGATGTTCCCATTGAAGTAGTCGCTGGATGGGTTGGGTGACCCGCTTGTGTTTTCCCAGAAGATGGAATTATGGATCACCCCCTCATACGTCCCGCCGCCTACGCTGTGCGCGACGTTGCGGACCAGCGTGCAGTTGAGCAAGGTGGCCCTATAGGCGCCGCCGCCGTCCTGCGCTTGGTTGGAGTCGAACAGGCAGTTGCTCACGTCGCCCTCGTATGTCCCGCCGCCAAACGCGGCGCGGTTTTCGGTGAGGACGCAATGCAGCAAATCGCTCTCCTTCGCGCCGCCGCCGTTGATGTTCGCGACGTTTCCTTCGAACCGGCAGCCGATCGCAGAGCCTTCAAACACGCCGCCCCCGTCCTGATGCGCCATGTTATCCTCCAGCACGCAACCCCTCATGCCCCCATGGCTCACGCCGCCGCCATTGTGGGAAAAGTTGCCGCGCAGCACGCAACCGTACAAGCCGATGGCGGGGAGGATGATCCCATGCGAGGATCCGTTGTATCCACCCCCCGCAAGGTCTGCGTTGTTGCTCAAAAATTCGCAATCCCACGCGGTGCCCAGGTGTGCGCCGCCGCCGTAAAGCAGGGCGTGGTTGCTCGAAAGGACGCAATTGGTCAGGTAGGACTCGCGCGCGCCGCCGCCCTCCGGCGCGTCATTGTTGCCCAACATGCTGTTTGCCAGGCGGCCGCCGTACGCGCCGCCGCCCCATTGCGTGGCGTAGTTTAAAAGGATTTCGCAACCGTCAACATCGCAATCGGACACGCCGCCGCCATTGATGGCGTGGTTGCCCGACATGAAGCCGCCCACCACGATGCTTTCGGCCGCGCCACCGCCGTGGTTCGCCGCCGTGTTGTCGCGCAATTCGCTGTTCACCATCACGACGCCATACGCGCCGCCGCCGTCCAACGCCTCGTTGAAAGACAGCACGCAATTCGTCAGCGCGCCTTCAAATGCGCCGCCGCCAAACTGGGTCGCCCGGTTGTTCGAAAATTCACAATCCTCTGCGGAGGCGAAGGCCGCCCCGCCGCCATTGACGGCGCTGATGTTTGACGAAATCTCGCACCCGGTCAACACCCCGCCCCATGCGCCGCCGCCATCGCCGTCCGCCGTGTTTTTCGATATTTCGCCGCCGGTGATGACCGCGCTGTGCGCGCCGCCGCCATCGCCATCGCTGCCGGTCGTCGCCGTGCCAAGTCGAAAGCATTGGTTTTCGGAGATGAGGCATTCTTCCGCCGTCCCGCCGTACACCCCGCCGCCGCGGGCATACGCCGTGTTTTCCGTCACCTCGCAACAGGACAACTCCGCGTCGCATGCCCCGCCGCCGTCCGCAACGGCTTCGTTCAATAAAATTTCGCATTCAAACAGCGTCCCGCCGCACACGCCCCCGCCATTGCGGGCGGTATTGGCCCAGACCTCGCAGTTGGTGACCGCGCCGCCCCAGGAGCCGCCGCCGTCGTATGCGGCGATGTTCCAAAACACCGTGTTTGTTGCTTGGACGCAGCCATACGTGCCGGCGCCGTTGCCGTTGGGCGCGAGGTTTTCAAAGATGGTGCATCGTTCCACCCGTGATGAATACGCGCCGCCGCCATCGCCGCTCGAAACCACGTTGTTGTGAATCCATAAATCGTTGACACTGGAGAAATACGTGCCGCCGCCATCGCCGTCCACCGCCGTGTTCATGAACACCTGACCGAGCGAGATGATCCCGCCATACACGCCGCCGCCATTGCGTTGCGCCGTATTAAAGTCCACATGGGATAGAAGCAACAGGCCGCCGGTGCCGAGGTACGGGCCATTGAACGCGCCGCCGCCGTCGCGGTCCGCCGTGTTGCCCAACACCCAGGCTTCGGACACCCCGGCGCCGTACGTGCCGCCGCCATCGCGCCCGGCCGTGTTTTGGTAGATATACCTGGGGCTTCCCGCGGGACTGCTCGACCCAAAATTATAAAATTGCCCGCCATGCATCCCGCCGCCGTCGAAATCCGCGTGGTTGAACGCAATGTTGCACCATTGCAGATGGGCGCCATGGGTGCCGCCGCCGTCCCGGTGCGCCGTGTTGGACAAGATGTCGCAAGATTCCAATTCCCCCAGATACGCGCCGCCGCCGTCGTTGTCGGCGGTGTTGTATTCGATGAGACAAATTTCGGCCTCGCTGCTGTGGGCGCCGCCGCCGTCGTTTTTCGCATGGTTGTTGTAAATGTGGCAGGTGTTCGCCACGCAACTGTGGATGCCGCCGCCGTCGTTGTCCGCGTGGTTGTCATGCACGGCGCCCCCCTCCAACTGGCTGCCATGCGCCCCGGCGCCGTCACGGCCCGCCGTGTTGTCATGGATCTGGCAGTTGAACGCCAGACCCTGATACACGCCGCCGCCGTCCCACCGCGCGTGGCAGGAATGGACTTCGCAACTGAACAACGTCCCGCCGAACACGCCGCCGCCGTAGTCCTCCAATCCGTTGATCAAAACAATCCCCCTGAGCACGGTTGAAAACTCCCCGGCATCGTTGCCGAGTGTCGCGCAACGCTTTTGCCGCTGCCCGTCAATGACGACCGGGCTTGCGAAACTTCGGATGGTGATATCCAAATTAGAGGTCTGGATTGGCTGGTACGTTCCCGGCGCCACAAGGATGGTGTCCTTGTCCGCCGCGCGATTGACCGCGTCCTGGATCTCATTGAACGGGGATGACCAAGACAGGCCGTTGGGTTGGAACGGCGGTGTGAGGATGGGGGGGACAAAGTTCTTGTCCACATGCCACGTTTGTTGCGCGTTCACTATGAACGCCGCCATCAACCCGAACATCATAACGATTTTTTTCATCGCTGATCTCCTTATCGCGCCGCGCGGAGTGGAAAAAGTCCACCCCATCATGACGATGAGACCAATATACCCATCCTGATGAAAAATGCAAGCATAAAGAACGGGGTAAGTGCAGGGATTTTTTTTTGCGGCGCATACAGGCATCAACAGATAATTTTTTCCTGCCCCATGCGCGGCACCTCTGGGGGCGGCAATGCCGGGAGCGCAGGGTTTCCGCCCTGCATCTATTGTATTTTTTATAATTGGCAAGGCGGAAGCCTTGCGCTCCCGGCGCCCTGCGTGAAAAAATGGGCGGGGCATCTAAAAAACCGTTGCATGATTTCCCGAGAAAGGCTATACTCCCAACATGATTCTGTTCCCGCATAGTTTTGAGTCCAGTTGCCGGCGGTTAGCGATCAGCGGCCAGCACGCCGACGACGCCTCCCCGGGAGCGCAGGGCTTCCGCCCTGCACTCACCGCCGCCTACTCCCGCGCCCTCCTCAACCGTCGCGCCAGCTGCATGGACACCGGCGCCGCCCTCGACGCCCGCCTCTACCACGGCACCCCCGCCTTCGCCTTCGCCCCCGCCTTCGAGCTCTACGCCTACAACGACCGCTCCGAAGTAGGGGACCCCGCCAATGCGAGTGTACTCGGTGGGGCTATCTCCGCGCCCGCCAAGGCCCTTCCGAAACCCGTTGTCCTCGCTTTTTGAAATATGATGAAATCATTTAAAATAAAAAACATTTCGAACGTGGGCAGCTTAAAGATAGAACTCGGCATACCCTTGATGCTATCGCTTGTTGGATGGTCTGTTATATGTTTCTTGGTCGTTTCGGGAATGCTTACTTTCCAAGGCTTGCTTGACGCGACAAAAGGGGATTTGGCAACGAAATTTTGTGTGTATGCTTTCACTCCGATGATTCTGCTTATGCTATGTTTTTTGCCGTTGAACTGTTTCTATACGCTATTCGGGACACATGAGTTTTTCGTCACACACCACGGAGAGTTGATACATCGGATTTATGCGCTTAAAATTAAATTTTTTGAGCGAAAATTTAAAGACATTGCCAACGTAGATATACAAGGCATCCAAAATTACACGTTTTCAAACAGAGTGGGAGGCGTAGGGCGCACTCTGACAGTCCATGTCCCCGAGGAAATTTATCTTGTGGTGACCCAACCCCGCAGAAAAGCCGTGAGCCTTATCAAGTCCTTCAAGCCGGGAGCGCTCATTCATCTTTATGACTTTTTGAAAACACAGTTGGCATGTCGTCAGCCATAGATAAGAAATAGTGAAGGGGATTTAGAGTTGAATGCAGCAATGAACGCTTTTTAGAGGCGTTTGCATTTCGCGAACGACTGGAATGTGATGGTTATTTTGAAGGCGCAAAACGTGGAGAATGAAAATGCGGAGCATCATTTTATTTTTTTCCCTGCTACTAAGCGGAGGGTGCATTTATTCTCCAAATTCTACGGTGAGCGTATATGATTCATCTGGTGAGCCTATATCTGATGCTATTGTTTGTTGGATGCAACCAAGTTTATTAGGAACATTCTCATTGCTTTGCGGTTACTGTGATTTTTTGGATGTGGTATATGACATTAAACTAACTGATGTAAATGGATCTGCTGTTTTATATGCGGGGAATTACGTGATAGTGGGCAAAAAAGGTTTTTTCCCTGCTGTCCTAGAGAGAGCTCCGAAAACCACTCTTCAATCTAGCGTAACGTTATATAGTGCAGAGGAACCAGATAAATGCGTTATGCGTAATATTCTTGATGATTTTTATTTTCTACGGGAACCATTACGAATTAAACAGAAACAAAAACAATTGAATCAAATGCGAATCGAGTATTTTAAATGGCTAGAAGATAAACCAAAGTTGCTTTCCGCAGAACCTTCATGTGGCAGATATCACCCGACAGTGCCTCCAGAACTTAGGTGAATTTGGAATTCGGAATGAGGAATCGGGGGCACTGCGTGGATTACAAACAAGGCGGCGAGATGCGCGACACCTTTGGGGCGCCAATGCCGGGAGCGCAGGGCTTCCGCCCTGCATCTATTGTATCTTTTATACTTGGCAAGGCGGAAGCCTTGCGCTCCCGGCATTCTGCGTGAAAAAATGGGCGGGGCATCGCCTCCGAATTAGGAATTAGAAATTAGGAATGAGGAGTCGGGGGCGCGATGCGGATTGCTAGCGCCTTTTCAGGGCAGTGCGTAGCGCATCCCGCCAACTCATTAGCATCACTTCGCCTAACTTTCCGCTTGGGGCGGGGACGGGGCTATGGTATGATTGTCGGTGCATGATGTGGAATGTTCATAGGAAGGCGCAGGCGGGGGGCGGGGCATGACGGGAAGCCCGGCCTATCTGGCGAGCGTCGTGGGGGTGGCGGTCGGGGTGCTGCTGTTCCTGATCATCCGGCTGAAGCAGCAGCCGTTCGTCTCGCTGCTGCTGGTGAGCATGGGCACGGCGCTGGCGGCCGGGATGCCGCCGGGGGAGGTCATGGCGTGCATCGAGAAGGGCATGGGCGGGACGCTGGGGTTCATCGCGGTGGTGGTGGGGCTGGGCGCGATGTTCGGGCGGCTGCTGGAGGTGTCGGGCGGGGCGGAGCGGCTGACGCTGACGCTGCTGCGCGTCTTCGGCAAGAAACGCGCGGCGTGGGCGATGTCGCTGGCCGGGTTCCTGGTGGCGATCCCGATTTTCTTTGACGTGGGCTTCATCATCCTCGTGCCGCTGGTCTATTCGCTATCGGGCGAGACGCGCAAGCCGCTGCTCCACTACGGCATCCCGCTGCTGACGGGGCTGGCGGTGACGCACGCGTTCGTGCCGCCGACGCCGGGGCCCGTCGCGGTGGCGCAACTGGTGGGGGCGGACATCGGGCGCGTGCTGCTGTGGGGCGTGCTGATCGGCATCCCCTGCACGGTCTTGGCAGGGCCGCTCTTCGGGGCGTGGATCGCCCGGCGCATCCCGGTCATGCGGCCGGACTACATGGCGCCGGGCCCCGGCGAAGGGGGGCAGGGGTTGCGGGCGGACAACCTGCCGAGTTTCAGGATGGTCTTCGGCATCCTCCTGTTGCCGCTGGCGCTGATCCTCGTCAACACGGTGACGGGCGCGGCGCTGAGCGGCGAGGCAAACGCGGCGCGGTACGGCCCGCTGCTCCGTTTCTGCGCGTTCATCGGGCATCCCTTCTTCGCGCTGCTGGCGGCGACGCTGGTGGCGTTCACCGCGCTGGGGACGTGCCGCGGGCTGTCGCGCGAGAAGGTGGGCGAAATCGCGGCCTCCGCGCTCGCGCCCGCGGGGCTGATCATCTTCGTGACGGGCGCGGGCGGGGTGTTCAAGCAGGTGCTGGTGGACAGCGGCGCGGGCAAGGTGCTGGCGCAGACGCTCTCGGCGTCGGGCCTGCACCCGGTGTGGGCGGCGTTCCTCATCGCGCTGCTGGTGCGCGCGGTGGCGGGGTCCGCGACGGTGGCGATGCTGACGGCCGGGGGGATTGTCGCGCCGCTGCTGGCGGGGTCGCGCGTCGAGCCCGCGCTGATCGTCATCGCCATCGCCTCCGGCGCGACGGCGGTGTCGCACGTGAACGACAGCGGCTTCTGGCTGGTGAACCGCTACTTCGGCCTCAGCACGAAAGACACGCTCAAATCCTGGACGGTGATGGAGACCATCATCGGGCTGACCGGCGCGAGCCTGGCGTGGGCGCTGAGTTATGTGGTTTGAGATTCCCAGCGGCTTCTAATTGCAAGGCGGAAGCCTTGCGCTCCCGGCGGCTCCTAACTGCAAGGCGGAAGCGTTGCGTTCCCAGCGGCTTCTAACTGCAAGGCGGAAGCCTTGCGTTCCCGGCGGCTCCTAATCCCCGATTTTCACTTCAGCGCCGTCAACCGTCCATGACTGGAGCGTGGCGTGGACGGTGCCGAGCGCGGTGGACATGTCAACGGCCAGCACGGCGGGGCGGGCCTTCGCGACCCAGATGTCCTTGGGCTTGTTGCGCGCGAACAGCGTGGGCGATTTCGAGACGGCGCTCACGGCGGTCGCGTCGGTCTTGCCGAACGCGGTCTTGATTTTCTTGGACGCGCCGGTCTTGATTTCGAGCGCGTGCGCGGCGCCGTCCATGATGAGGCGGTAGTCCCCGCTCGCGCCCGATCCGCGCGAGAGCGCGTCGCGCAGGTCGAAGAAGAAGGACACCGCGTCTTGGGCGCTGGCGGGGACGGAGGAGGTGGTGCACGTCTGCGCGACGGCGTTGCTCCAGATGCACGTGCCTGTGGCGGGCCAGAGCAGGAGCGTGTCGTTCTGCACGAAGTCGCCTTCCGCGAGAACCTTGCTGACGGTGTGGCGCGGGCCTTCGGGGGTCGGCTCGATGAGGCACCGCACGGTGCTGTCCACATGATAGAGCGTCCCGACCCATGGGCGGCTGCGGACGCGGATGGCGCGGAGGATGGCGCCGTCGTCGCGCCGCTCCTCCTGGACGGTCATGCCGCCGACGGTCATGCCGAGCCAGGAGATGTCATACGTCATCACCTCGAGCCGCCCCGCGCGCGCGGCGGGCGGCACGGCGAGCGCCAGCAAAAAAATCACGAAACCGTTGATACCTTCTCGCATATTCACGGGGGTTAGTGTATCATGGTGTCCTCTTGCAATACAAGGGGAGAAAGTGAAAATGAAGAGGGACATGATTTTCTGCGGAGGGCTTCTGGCCGCCTGCGTGCTGGTGCCGGGCGCCGCCTCCGGCGAGACGGTGGTCGCGCGGGCCTGCCGCCCGTATGAGGCGGTGCGGACGATGAGTTGCGAAGTGCGGCGGGACAAGGAGTTGCCGGATGGCGATGTCATGCGGATGATGAGCCGCGTGCACTTCAAGCGGCCGAACCTCCTGAACGTCGAGACCCTCAGCCCGTTCAAGCGGCGCATCGTCGCGGACGGCGCGACCTACCGCAGCCACGTCGAGGGGCAGTCCAAAGGCCTGATGAGCCCCGTCGATAAACTGCCGCAGGAGAAGCAGGCCGAGTTGCGCATGGTGCCGGGGACCCTCGGCGACGTGCTGGGGCTGCTCGTCGGGCAGGAGGAGCGGCGGCTCGAGCCGCTCGCCGAGTTCCCCGTGCGCGCGGGGTACGCCGGCGAGAAGGCCTTCACCGTCCTCAGCCTGGACAGCAGCAACCGCCTCGCCCGCGTGGAGGTCTTCTCCGACGCCGACATGGGCGCCCTCGTGGCGCGGACGGATTTCTCCGCGTTCCAGGAGGTGCTGCCGGGCGTGTGGATCGCCACGCTCCAACGCGCCATCGTCACGCTCAACGGCATGACCGTCGCGGAGACGACCCGCATCGGCAACATCACCGTCAACCGCGACCTGCCCGAATCGCTCTTCCGCGCGGAGGGCTTCTTCAAGGGCGTGAAGTTCACGGACACCTCCGAAAAGAACGCGCGGTTCGACCCCCTGCCCAGCGGCATGGACCCCGTCTTCGCGCGGCTGGTGCCAGCCGTCCCCGACGCATGGCTCGCTGCGCCGCGGCCGCCCGCCAAGCCATCGCCCGCCGCGGCCCTCGGGCGCGAGGCCGTCGCCCTCCCCGCGCGCGCGTTCATCACGCTCTACCGCACGCAGGTCAGCCCCGCCATCGGCGACCGGTGCAACCTCGAGCCGAGCTGCTCCGAGTATTTCGTGCAGGCCGTGAAGGCGCACGGGGCGCTGGGCATCCCCCTCATCGCCGACCGCTTCTTCCGCGAGCCCTCCGTCCACGCCGCCGCCGCGAAACCCGTCGTCATGCCCAGCGGCCGCATCCGCTACGCCGACCCGCTCTCTGACCACGACTTCTGGATGCGCCCATGAAAATATCTGTACGCTTGACATTCCTCGCCGCCGCCCTTCTTTGTGTCCTCGCGCACGCGGGCGATGCCGCCAAACGCATCGCGCTCGACTTCGACGCCGACGGCGAACACGAGGCATCCGCCGTCACCTTCCGCCGCCAGGCGCTCCTGGAGGAGGACGCGCAACGCGCCGGGCAGTGGTACTGGTTCGCGGCCTACGCGTACGCCCGGGACAATAACTGGAAACTCTCCAACAAGATGCTCGACCGCGCCGAGGACGCCGCCGCGATGTCCGTCGCCGTGCCGTCCGCGTGGCTGCGCGCGGAGAACGCCATGCGCGAGCGCGACTGGAACGCCGCCGTCTTCCACTTCGACAGCATGCGCTTCGGCGCGCCGGCCGACGACCTGCGTTTCTTCGCCGCCCGCGGCGCGGCCGCCGCACACCTGCGCAACCGCGACCTTGACCGCGCGCGCGACGTCCTCGGCGAATACGCGGGCGCCTCGGAGACGCTGCTCGCGAGCATCGACCGCTACGCCGAGGGGCGCGACAAAAAGCCGTGGCTCGGCGGCGTGCTGGGGCTCGTCCCCGGATGCGGCTACCTCTACTCCGGCGAATACTGGAACGCCACGCGCTCGCTCCTGCTCAACAGCCTTTTCATCTGGGGCATGTACGAGACCGGCCGCCGCGACCAGTGGGCCGCGTTCAGCGTCATCGGCTTCTTCGAGGCCACATGGTACTCGGGCAGCGTCTATGGCGGCATCGACGCCGCCCAGCGCCACAACCGCGACCGCCTCGACGCCGTGGCCCACGCCATCCGCGGCGACGACGCCCTCCGCCCCGACACCTCCCGCATCCCCCTCATCGCCCTCGGCTTCGCGTTCTGAGAGTGGATGCGAATTCGCGCCAAGACTGTAGCCTTGGGCATTTTCCCCTAGTGTCCTGTAAAATACAGATTTCACGATGGAGGGCGAGCGTCCCTGCGAGCCGTCAGACACGATGCAGGGCGGAAGCCCTGCGCTCCCGGCACATGGAGGGCGAGCGTCCCCGCGAGCCGTCAGACACGATGCAGGGCGGAAGCCCTGCGCTCCCAGCACATGGAGGGCGAGCGTCCCCGCGAGCCGTCAGACACGATGCAGGGCGGAAGCCCTGCGCTCCCGGCACATGGAGGGCGAGCGTCCCCGCGAGCCGCGAAGGGCGAAACCCTTCCGTATCATAAGGCTGTCGGCCTCGGGCGTTTTTAGTCGGCCACGGTGAAGCGGTAGGTTCCGGCGGCGGCCTCGACGGTGACGCGGTTGTTCTCGGCGCGCAGGAGCGTGAGGTCGGGGGACTTGGCGAGGGGCTTGCCGCCCTCGGTGACGGCAGAGGCGGGGGGGGCGGGGGGGGGCAGGGGGGCGGGGGCGGTGGGG
>Ga0082212_10003080_pt1 | contig 23830 bp, 23 predicted proteins | sample TergutNt197P3_FD_71548 | JGI IMG/M metagenome (GOLD analysis project Ga0082212, IMG submission 71548) | Neocapritermes taracua P3 segment gut microbial communities from Petit-Saut dam, French Guiana - Nt197 P3 | ecosystem: Host-associated > Arthropoda: Insects > Digestive system > Gut ... | reverse complement strand
AAGTGGTGGGCGACGAGCAAAAGCCCTACCTCAAGGTTAGAAAAATCTACGAATGGATAGATCAAAACTTTCCCTGGGCAAGCGCTCGGGAGTACTCTACCCTTGCCAATATTCCCGAATACGTACTCGATAACCGCCATGGAGACTGCGGACAGGTATCGCTGCTCTTTATTACCATGGCCCGCTGTGCGGGCGTACCGGCCAAATGGCAAAGCGGATTTATGATGCATCCGGGAAACAAAAACCTCCACGACTGGGCCGAAGTCTATTACGAAGGTATTGGCTGGGTTCCGGTAGATCAATCCTTTGGCCGTATGCTTTTGGCTCAGGACGACGAGGCATACTGGTTCTTTACCAAAGGAATTGATGCGTACCATATGGTAGTCAATCAAGATATATCCCAACCTTTGTATCCGGCTAAAACATGGCCCCGCAGCGAAACGGTCGACTTTCAGCGCGGGGAGGTGGAATGGAGGGGAGGCAACCTCTATTTTGGCGACTGGCGCTACCGTATGGATATCAGCTATAAATAACCAATTTTCGCAATTTATATAAGGAGCTTGTAACAAAAACAGGCTCCTTTCGTTTACGGTATAATGATGAACCAAGCTGCCTTTAACACCTTAATTTTTGACCTGAGACCCAAACTCTACCGTTTTAGCCTCAGCCTGCTCAAACGGCACGAAACCGCCGAGGACGTAGTTCAGGAGGTGGGATTCAGGCTTTGGAAAGGGGTCTGTTCGGGTCAGGATCATCCCCAGATGGAGGCGTTAGCTATGTGTACGGCTAAAAATTTGTGTATAGACGTATTGCGTAAAAACACGCGCAGAGATGGGTACCTTAAGGAAGCAACCCTCGGACACAGGACGCAAACGTGGAGGACGCCCCAAATCATATTGGAAGAAAAAGATACGCACGCCTTCATATGCAGCCTAATTGACCGGCTCCCCCTGCAACAGAAAATGTGTATCAGGCTGAGGGACGTCGAAGGGTATGAATTGTCAGAGATTGCCGAAATTTTAGAGAGCGACGAGGGAAGCGTACGGACCAATCTGTCGCGTGCCCGCAAAAAAATTAGAGAACAAATGTTACAACAATGGAACCGATAAACGAAACCGCCATCCGCCAACTATTGGAGCGCTACCACGAGGGAACAACCTCCCTTGCCGAGGAAAAACAACTCTCCGCCTGGTTTAGGGAAGCCGACCTGCCTCAAGACCTCCTCCCCTACCGCGCCCTCTTTGGTTTTTTTACGAACGAGGCCGCCTATATGCCGCCCGCCGCAAGGCCTCGCAATATCCGACCTTTTACGCGTAGCATCATTCGCCTGCTGGCTCCTCTGACCGCCGCAGCCGCAGCCCTCATCCTCTACTTTGCCCTCCGTCCGGCAGTAGCCTCCGATTTTATTTGCTACCAAAACGGGGAACGGATCTACGATCAGGAGGAGGTCTTAGATTTAGCCCATCAGCAATTGGCCCAAATGAGCCTTCAACTTCAAAAGGCAAACGCTATGGCAGAAAAACTCGAACAAATGAACACATATACCGTAACCATAAATAAATATATAGCAAAATGAAAAGAAAAATCTTATTACATATCAGCCTTTTATCTGTAATTTGGCTGATAAGCGCCTCCGGCAGCCTCTCTGCCCAAAACCGGCGCATCAGATCGGTAGACGACCTTTTTAGCGCCTACGAACAAACCAAGGGCGTGGGCTTTATCAGCATCTCTCCCAGTTTGCTTAAATTGGCCAAATCGGCAGACGACACAGAGATGGACGAAGTCTTTAACAGCATTGCCTCTTTGCGGATTCTGAACATCGACATCAATTCCCAAACAGAAAAGACCGCCAATCAAATCCGCCGGGACGTGCAGGATTTGGTCAAACAGCAGTCGTTTGAAGAGATCGTAAAGATGCGGGAAGACGAGAGCGACTTTGTGATTTACCTGTCCCAGAACACAAATAAAGAAAGCAAACAATTAGAAGCCATCCTTATGGTGGCCAACGGGAAAAAAGAATTGGTACTGATCGGCATTTCGGGAAAAATTACCCGCAAGGTAATCGACGCCGTTATGGAGGGCAAAATCGGCATCATGCCTAAAAACAAATAAGTCATGTACACATTTAAAATTATCCTTTTATCAGTAACTTTGGGGCTTTGTACCGCCGCTATTGCCCAGCAAAACCAAACGGAACCCACCAGAATCAGAATTGGAGAGACAATCATCACCCTCCAGTCCCCTCTGAGGCTCTTCGCTGCCGAAACAGACACCACCGAAGCAGATATTAATATCTTTCGACCCAAAACATACTCCTACGAAATAAAATATCCGCGCTACCGCGAGGAGTCCTACATTGGCTTTGGCTTTGCCACCCCCACCCACGAAGCTACCTTTATGCCCATACATTCGGGAAACTCCTTTAACCTCGAAATCGGCCTCCGACACCTCTACCTCCCCTCCAGAAACTACGCCATTGGCCTCCTTTTGCAATACAGCTGTTATTCGTATCGAATGAAAGAAGCCTCCATGGCTTTTATGGGCTATATTCCGGACGGCGCTATAAAGCGGGAATTTTTTCGTACCGACAACATAGGCACCGGACTATACCAACGGATCCGCCTCTTTGGCCATAACTCAATAGAAACCACTGTTTATGGAGATTTTGCCTACAGCAAGCGTTTTAAAGTAAAAAGCCAAGTGGCAGGGAATAAAGTAAAAGAAAAATACCGCGACAGCACTAAATTCAACCCCATGGGCGCAGGAGTACAAGTCGGTCTAAAACACAGAGGAACTACGCTTTACGCCCGCTACCGTCTGACCAATTTCTTTAATCCCGACTATATTTCTCCGGAAGTTCCCAGACTCTCCATTGGGATTTGCTTTACCTCTAACTAACCTTTTTTCGTATCATCATCAGGCCGTCTCTAAAGGGAAGCAGCACGTTTTCTACCCTTGGGTCGGCCTGAACTTTTGCGTTAAAGGCGGCCATTTCCCGCGTTCGGATATCGGCGGGTAAAGGGTCTTTCAACACCTTACCGCCCCACAGCACATTGTCGGCTAAGATAATACCTCCCGGTCGCACTTTGGGTATCACCGCTTCGTAATAGGCCGTATACTCCTTTTTTTCTCCATCAACATAAACTAAATCAAAGAGTTCATCCATTTTTGGAATCAGGGACAGGGCATCCCCTATATGCAGCACGATTTTTTCCTGCCTCCCTGACCGGCTGATCGCTTCTCGAATCAGATCTTCGTACTCGTCGTTGCATTCTATCGTATGCAATACCCCATCCGTGCCCAAGCCTTTAGCCAAGCAGAGGGTCGAATAGCCGGTAAACGTACCTATCTCCAAAATCCGTATAGGCGCCAGTATGGCGCTGATCATTGTCAAAAATCGGCCTTGAATTGGGCCTGATAACATACGGGGATGAATCGCCCGCAAATGGGTTTGGCGTTCCAACCACGCCAACACCTCGTCCTGAGGGGTGGTGTGGCCATACACATACGCATCTATATCGGTCGTCTCATACATACCATAAAGTAGATAGAACTTGGGGATTAAAGAGTTCTTGAGCCACTTCCATCAACGCACCGGCGGTAATGGCCCTTATCCGGTCGGTTAATACTTCAAGGGGTTCGACCTTGCCGTAAATCATCGCGCTTTTCAACTGGCTCAGGCATTTGGATTCGGCATTGTCGGCGGCAATGGTCAGTTGCCCGATCAACTGCTTTTGGGCGCTGTGCAACTGTCCGGAACTCAAAGGGGTTTGGCACAGCCGATCCAACTCCGTCCGAATCAAATCAAAACAACGTGTGCGGTCGCTCCGGTCGGATCCAAAATAGATACCGGCCACCCCGCTGTCGGAATAGGGGGTATAGGAAGCCTCTACGCTGTATACCAATCCATATTTTTCGCGCAATAACAGGTTAAGGCGGGCGTTGGGCGAAGGTCCGCCCAAAAGGTTGATTAAAAGAGAGAGGGCCATGCGCTTGGGCTCGGTGTATGAATAGGCGCGGACGCCCGTCAAACAATGGGCCTGATGGGTACGCCGGTGTTTTTCTATAAAAAAGGGAGCGGGCAAATCGCCCTGAAAAAGGGGAGGAGCCATATACGGGACTGAATGGAGGTCAAAACAGGTGTGGGCCAATTTCTGCATCTGCCGCTCGGAGATGTTGGCCACCACAGAAAGGACCATTTGCGAGGGGACAAAATAACGATGGACAAAATCGAAAAGGTCCAAAGATTGGATGGAGGCTAAAGATTGACGCGTTCCCAAAATAGGCGAAGCAAGGGGGTGTCCCTCAAAAATCAACCGGTCAAATTCATCTACAATCAATTCGGGAGGACTTTCTTTATAGGAACTGATTTCGTCTGCAATCACCTCTTTTTCCTTGGCTAACTCTTTGGCCGGAAAAGTCGAATGAAAAAAAATATCGGACAATAGATCGAGGGCTTTGACCAAATCTTCTTTTAACACCGTGGCGTGCACCACCAACTCTTCTTTGGTGGTATAGGCGTTTAACTCTCCGCCCAAACGCTCCAACCGGTTGTTGATGTAAAAGGCGCTGCGTTTTTTGGTGCCCTTAAAAAGCATGTGCTCCGTTAAATGGACTAATCCGTTTAAGCGGGGCGGCTCCATGCGCGAACCGGCGGCCACTCCAAGCGCACAATAGGCCACAGAAGCGTCTACCGGAGTAAACACGCATTTTAATCCCGATGATAAATAGAAGATATAGGCTGATTCCGGCTTCATCTGTAATGAGGGGGGCAAAATTAAGGATTATTTCGTACTTTTGTCGTTTATGGAACATTTTGTAGTATCGGCCCGAAAGTACAGGCCGCAGCGTTTTGATACCGTTTTGGGGCAAAACAACATAGCCGCCACCCTCAAAAATGCCATCCTGAGGAAGCAGTTGGCACATGCCTACCTCTTTTGCGGCCCCCGCGGCGTGGGCAAAACCACCTGCGCCCGCATTTTTGCCCGGACCATCAACTGCCTCCATCCTACCCCCGACATGGAGGCGTGCGGCGCCTGTGAATCGTGCCTCTCTTTTGCAGAGGGACGCTCCTACTGCATCCACGAATTAGACGCTGCCTCCAATAATTCGGTAGAAGACATCCGGCAACTCATAGAAAAAGTGCGGATTCCCCCCCAAATCGGGAGCTACAGCGTCTACATTATCGACGAAGTGCACATGCTCTCGCAAAGCGCTTTTAACGCTTTTCTTAAAACGTTGGAAGAGCCCCCCTCCTACGCCCTCTTTATTTTGGCTACTACGGAAAAACACAAAATCTTACCCACCATATTGTCGCGTTGTCAAATCTTTGACTTTAACCGAATCGGCGTATCGGAAATGGCCAATGCCTTAGCCCAAATCGCCCAACGTGAGGGGCGGGAAATTGAGCCCGAAGCCCTCCACGTCTTAGCCGTCAAAGCCGACGGCGCCATGCGGGATGCCCTTACCCTTTACGACCAAACCATCGCTTTTTGCGGCAATACCGTAAGTTATCAACAGGTTATTGCCAACCTCAACGTATTGGATTACGATTATTATTTTAAACTTTGCGACTCCTTTTTGGAGCGCAACTACATGAACGCCCTGACCATTTTTGACGAGGTATTGGCCAAAGGTTTTAATGCCCTGCATTTTATTGCCGGACTCAGCAGCCACTTTCGCGACCTTTTGGTCAGCAAGGATGCTGCTACCCTCCCCCTGCTCGAAATGAGTCCCGCCCTTGCCGAACACTACGCCAAACAGGCCGCCTCCTGCTCTTTTCCTTTTCTCTACGAAGCATTACGGATTTGCGCCGCGTGCGAAACAGGCTACAAGGCCAGCGGCAATCCCCGCCTCCACATTGAACTTAACCTTGTTCGATTGTCCCACATCGGCTTTGGAGAACAAAAACCCGCAGAGCCTCAGGCTACACCCAAAGCCGCGCCGGAGCCTCCTCCTCCCTCTCCATCTAAACGGTTTTCTATCAATGCTATGCTCAAAGAAGAGCAGCAAAAGGCAATGGAGCAGCCGGTAACGCCCCATCAGGAAATCACCGATACCCCCTTTAGCCTCGAACAGTTGCTGACCGTTTGGGAGCGTTTGGCCGACTCTTACAAGACCCTTCCCCGACTCTACGCCACCCTGACGGGCGGTAAGCCCCGGATAGAAGAGGAACTGAATATCTTTTTTGAAGTCGAAAGTCCTGCCCAGCGCGAATGGATGGTGCAAAAATGTTTGACCGCCATGACCGCCCTTTTAAAGCAGGAGCTCAAAAACAGTCGGCTTACCCTCTCTTTGGAGGTTAAACCCGTAGATCAAAACGACAAAAGCCGCCTCTATATGCCCGAAGAAAAAGCCAAATTTCTTTTTGAAACCCATCCCGAAGCCAAAGCCCTGAGTAACGAGCTCCACTTAGGGATCCTTTAGTTTTAGTAATATTGCCCGAATTATGCGTTTATACAGCACCAACTTAGTAAAAAAATACGGTTCCCGCACCGTGGTTAAAGGCGTTTCTATCTATGTTGATCAAGGAGAAATCGTGGGACTGCTGGGCCCCAACGGAGCCGGTAAGACCACCAGTTTCTACATGATTACCGGCCTGATCAAGCCCAATGCCGGCAAAATCTATTTAGACAACGAGGATATTACCGATTTTCCCATGTACCGGAGGGCGCAAAAGGGTTTGGGCTATTTGGCTCAGGAAGCCTCTATCTTCCGGCGTTTAAGCGTAGAAGACAACCTGTTGTCGGTCATGGAAATGGCGGGACTATCCAGACAGGAACGCATGACGCGGATGGAACAGCTTATCGAAGAGTTCGGATTGGGCAGGGTACGCAAAAGCTACGGCATTCAGTTGTCGGGAGGGGAACGCCGCCGCTGCGAGATTGCCCGCGCCTTGGCCATCGACCCTAAGTTTATCCTGTTGGACGAGCCCTTTGCCGGCGTAGACCCCATTGCGGTAGAAGATATCCAGCACATTATTGCCAAACTTAAGACCAAAAACATCGGGATTATTATTACCGACCATAATGTACATGAGACGTTGGCCATTACCGACCGCGCCTACCTGCTCTACGAAGGCTCTATTTTAGAGAGCGGCAGCGCAGAAGAACTGGCCGGCAATCCCGAAGTCCGGCGTAAATATTTGGGACAAAACTTTGAACTCCGAAAAGCCGTAATCGCCGACTTCCCCCCCAAACAGGAAACGCTCGAAACTCCCGCCCCAACTCCCCCTGCCCACACCGTTCAAAACCCGATTATCCCTTCGTCGGATTACGACCTGCAAGCCGTGGAAAAAGAGCGGGGCAATATATCCGGCTGATTGGAAATACAAAAAGAACCCTCTAAAATGTCTGAAGATTCAAATTTTCAGACATTTTTTTTGCCTCTATAACAACGGTGTGGAAAAATTGTGGAAAAAAAAGTAAAAAAATGTAGGAAAGTGGAAAAATTTGTTTAACTTTGTAGCCCAAATCCTCATTCATGTTTGTAGGCGACCACATAGCAAAAATTGACGACAAAGGCAGGTTGGTGCTTCCGGCTCAGCTTAAGGCGTATGCAGTGTGCAAGAATCCCAATAAGCTCTGTTTTGTGGTCAGGAAAAATCCCTATTTCGACTGTTTGGATATGTTAACCGATAAGGAATGGGAACGTTTGTCTCAGGATGTTAGAAGCCGGCTTGATCCCGAATTTAACGAAGAAGACGACGCATTCTGGAGGGAATACACCCATGACAGAGACATCGTGGAGCCGGATGAGAAAATGGGCCGCATATTGATTTCCAAAGATTTGTTGGAAAAAATTGACGCACGTAAAGAGGTGGTTTTTGCAGGCAAGGATTTCAAGATCGAAATCTGGGCAAAAGAACATTTTAAGGAGCAGAAAATGCCTGCGGAAAAAATCGATGAAATAAGGAAAAGGCTTAGAAAATAGTCATGTCTGCATACCACATCCCCGTTATGTTACGCGAAAGCGTCGCCGCCTTGGCCGTTAAGCCAAACGGTATTTATGTGGACGCCACTTTTGGGGGCGGAGGCCATACCCGCGCCATATTGGAACAACTCCAGGATGGACATATCTATGCTTTTGACCGCGATGCCGATGCGGCCGCCAACGTTTCAAAGGACAAGCGGTTCACATTTATCCACAACAATTTCAAGTACCTCCAAAACTGCTTGCGCTATTTGGGTTGCCGCGAAGTAGACGGCATTTTAGCCGACCTGGGGGTTTCTTCGCATCAGTTTGACACCCAAGAACGGGGCTTTTCTTTCCGCTTTGAGGCTCCTTTGGATATGCGGATGAACCAACAGGCCCCGATCAACGCCGCGCAGGTGCTCAACCAGTACAGCGAACAGGAGTTGGAACGCATATTTCGTCAATACGGAGAAATAGCACAGAGCAAAAGGGCGGCCGCCTTAATAGTAAAAGCGCGGGAACAAAAACCGATTAAAGATACCGAATCCCTCCGGTCGGCCTTGGCGCCCATGATTCCGGCACAACAACTGCACAAATTTTTATCTACCCTCTATCAAGCCATCCGCATAGAGGTCAACGGAGAAATCGCTGCCTTAGCAGCCCTGCTCGAACAGTCGCTCCGGCTGCTCAAAAGCGGAGGCCGTTTAGCCGTAATCAGTTATCACTCTTTAGAAGACCGTATGGTCAAGAACTTTATGCGCAGCGGAAATACCATGGGTACCCTTTCCAAAGACTTTTACGGCAATGCCGAGACCCCCTTTACCGTTGTCACCAAAAAGGCCATCGTCCCTACTCCTCAAGAAAGGGCGCAAAACAACCGCGCCCGCAGCGCCAAACTGCGGGTAGTAGAAAAACGTAATACCCCTGCGCCATGAGTACCCGAAAAAACATTGTTCAGGAGATGGTCAACGGAGAAGTGTTGAAAAATTTGATAGAGCGTCAGGTCGGCTTTGTCTTTTTTCTCTTTGCATTGGTGATAGCCTATATGAGTTTGCATTACGCTTTTGGCCAAACATTAGACCAAAGGCGCGCCTTAGAGCAGGAACTTAAAAGCCTGCGTATTGAACACACCGCCCGTATGACGGAGTTGATGAACCTCAAAAAACGGGAAGAAGTATCCAAACATTTAGCCGCTTTTGGCTCTAAACTGCACGCGCCTGCTGTTCCTCCCAAGCGCATCATTATGGAGAATTACCCTCATGACTAAATCTATCTCTCTCAAAATAAAATTATTGTACCTGATTCTGCTGCTGGCAGGCGGATCTGTTGCCGCTCAAATCATCTACCTGCAGTTTTTTACCGATAACGGTAAATTAGCCGAAAAGATTGCCTTTACCCAAGAGGAGATAGAGGCCAACCGAGGCACTATTCTGGCTCGAGATGGGCGATTTTTGGCCGCTTCCATTCCCTATTATCAGATTCGAATCGACTGTTTGGAACCCGATCGCGACCTCTTTAATAAAGATCTTGACGGACTCAGCGCCGCGTTATCCCAATTCTTTCAAAATAAGTCGGCGGCGGCTTACAAAAAAGAACTGACCGACACCCGCGAAAGTGGAAACAGGTATAAATTATTGGGAAACAGAAATGTGACCCATGCCGAATTAGAAAAAATCAAACAATTCCCCCTCTTCCGCAGGGGCGACCACCGAGGCGGTCTGATTGCCATACAAAAAAACAGGCGCATCTATCCCTACGAGCGTCTTGCCTCCCGTACCATAGGATTTATCAACGATCAGGGTCAAGGCGTAGGCATAGAAAACGCCTTTGACCACCAACTTAAAGGACATCCGGGTATGCGCACCATCCAGCGTCAAACCAAAAATAACCAACCCAGACCGTTATCTTACCATCCGGACCTTCCGCCCGAACACGGCATAGACGTACAAACCACGATCGACATCGACATACAGGAGGCCGTAGAGCGGGCGCTGCGCAATCAGTTGGCCAAATCGTCCGAATTGGAGGGGGGCACTGCGGTCGTTATGGAGGTGCAGACGGGAGCCATCCGCGCCATCTCCAACCTGACCAAAACCGATGAGGGGGGGTACGACGAACGGTATAATTATGCGATCGGCATGGCCACAGAGCCGGGCTCTACCTTTAAATTAGCCACCCTGATGGCTTTGTTAGAGGACGACTGCGTGTCGCTCAGCAGCCGCGTAGACGCCGGTAATGGCAGGTGGAACTACGGAGGCACTACCGTGAGCGACGTAAGTTCGGGGGGATACGGCAACATCAGCGTACTCCAGGCCTTTGAAAAGTCGTCCAATGTATCTTTTGCCAAGATGGCCGTGCAACATTTTGCGGGTAAAGAGTCCCAATTTTTACAGCGCCTCTACGACATAAAAGTGGGCGAAGACCTTAAATTGGACGACTACGGGGGAGCGCCCGCCTCGCTCAGGGCGCGGGACGATAAAAGCAGTTGGCACCCCGGATCCTTACCCATGATGGCCATCGGTTATCAGGTGCGGCTCACCCCCCTGCATATCCTCAGTTTTTACAACGCCATTGCCAACGGAGGCAAAATGATGCGGCCCTATTTAGTAGAGAGCCTAAAACAGTTCGGCCAAATAGAAAAAATATATAAACCACAGGTAATAAGCGGTTCTATCTGTTCAAAATCTACCATAGACAGCCTGCAAAAAGCCCTGCGCTATGTGGTCAAAGAGGGCACGGCCAAAAACATCGACCAGGCCCGCTACGGTATTTCGGGAAAGACGGGAACGGCCCAAATCGCCTTTGGAAGCGGGGGGTATAAAGAGGGGGATTACCACAGGCATCAGGCCTCCTTTGCCGGCTTTTTTCCGTCGGAACAACCCCGATACAGCATCATTGTGGTTTTATACAGCCAAAAAACGCGCCAAAACTTTTATGGAGCCACCTGGGCGGCTCCGGTATTCAAAGAGATCGCCGATAAAATTTACAGTTTTAGTACCGACTGGAACGATCCCGTAGTCCGGGAAAAAAATACCCCTTTCTCCCCTCCTCAGCCGTTAGCAGCCATTGACTGGTCCCAAACCCTCTCCAACGGCGCCGTTCCCAATGTGGTCGGCATGGGGCTGAGGGACGCCCTTTACCTCTTGGAAAGAAACGGATTGCAGGTAGAGGTAACGGGTATGGGCATGGTAGAAAGCCAGCATCCCCTCCCCGGAACGCCCTTGCAGGGGGTAAGCGCCGTACAGATTACCCTTAAAAAGAGTACCGGGAAAAAAGAGCAAATCGCTGCACGATGACCCTGTTTACCCTCATACACGCAATAGATATTATCCCAAACGGCTTGCCCCAAAGCAATCCGGAAATATCCTCTATCTGTTTTGATTCGAGAAAAATCACGCAGGGCGCCCTCTTTGTGGCCGTACGCGGCGCCCAAACAGACGGTCATCAATATATGCAACAGGTAGTGGAACAGGGCGCCGCCGCCATTGTGTGCCAAGAGATGCCTGCCCATAACTTGCCTATTCCCTGTATAGTAGTAACCGACAGTAAAAAAGCGCTGGGGCAAATCGCCTCCGCCTTTTACGGAAATCCTTCGCAGGCGCTGAAGTTGGTGGGAGTTACCGGCACCAACGGAAAAACCACCACCGCCACCCTGTTGTACCGTTTGTTTAAGGAATTGGGCTACGCTTGCGGATTGATTTCTACCATAGAGAATTATATCGATAATCGTTTACTCCCCAGCCACCACACCACCCCCGACTCCCTTGAATTGAATCAACTGTTGGCCCAAATGGTTGCAAAGGGGTGCGCTTATTGCTTTATGGAGGTCAGTTCTCATGCCATTGATCAGGAAAGAATCGCCGGCCTGCACTTTAGCGGGGCTATTTTTTCTAACCTTACCCACGACCATTTGGATTACCACGGAAGTTTTGCCGCCTACTTACAGTGCAAGAAAAGTTTTTTTGACCGCCTTGCTCCCGATGCTTTTGCCTTAGTAAATACAGACGACAAAAATGGTAAGGTCATGATTCAAAATACCCAAGCCCGCACCTGCCGCTACGCCTGCAAAAGTTTCGCCGATTTTCACTGCCGCATTATAGAGCAGAGCGTAGAGGGGATGCTGTTAAAGATAGAGGGGCGCGAAATTTCTACCTCCTTTATTGGAAGGCACAATGCTTACAACCTGTTGGCCGTATACGCCGCCGCACGGTTGTTGGGGGCGGAACAGGAAGAAATACTCCCTGCCTTGTCCAAACTCAAAAGCGTGTCGGGTCGATTAGAGTACATTAAAGGAAAAAAAGGGATTACCGCCGTGGTCGATTATGCCCATACTCCGGACGCCCTTAAAAATGTACTGAATACCCTTGAAGAGGTCTTAATGCCCGAACAGGCCCTCTATACGGTAGTCGGATGCGGAGGTGACCGCGACAAAGCCAAACGTCCCAAAATGGCGCGCATTGCATACGGGCAAAGCGCCCAAGTCATTTTCACCTCCGACAACCCCCGTTCCGAAGACCCCATGGAGATCATACACGATATGCTTCAAGGCCTCACCTCCGAAGAAAGGGCCGGATGTATCTGTATTACCGACCGGCGCGAGGCGATTAAAACAGCCCTCCTGATGGCTCCTCCCCAAAGCATTGTTTTAGTTGCCGGAAAAGGCCACGAAAATTATCAGGAGATCAAAGGAGTAAGGCATCATTTTGACGACAAAGAGATACTCACGGAATATTTAACCTAAGAAACAGTTTCTAACACCCGCCTCATGTTATACCACCTCTACGAGTACTTTAAAGATGCGATTGATTTCCCCGGATTTGGATTGCTCAAATATCTGACCTTCAGATCTATGTTTTCTATTGTAGCCGCCCTGCTGATTGCCCTTGTCTGCGGACAGAAACTGATTCGGATATTGCAGCGGAAACAAATCGGAGAATCGATCCGCGCCCTTGATTTAGAAGGGCAGTTGTCCAAAAAAGGCACCCCTACCATGGGCGGCATCCTCATTATTGGGGCTTTGCTCATTCCCACCCTCCTCTTTGGAGACCTGACCAATATCTACATCCAACTCATGTTGCTCTCTACGGTTTGGTTGGGCTGCATAGGATTTGCAGACGACTACATAAAGGTATTTAAAAAGAACAAGGAGGGATTGCAGGGGCGCTTTAAAATCATCGGGCAGGTGGGGCTTGGATTGTTGGTGGGCTTAGTGCTCCTTTTTCAGCGGGAAATCTCGGCGATAGACGGTCTGGGAACCATTACCACCATCCCTTTTTTCAAGGGGAACGAATTTGACTACGCCTGGCTTTGGCCCTTTACGGGGGCGCATCGGGAGTGGATCGGCTGGATCATCTACATATTGGCCATTATTTTTATCATCACCGCCGTATCCAACGGCACCAATTTAACAGACGGCATGGATGGTTTAGCCACCGGCATTACCATTGTAGTAGCGGTAAGTTTGGGGATTTTAGCCTATTTATCGGGGAACGTGATCTATGCAAAATACCTGAACATCATGTATATTCCAAACAGCGGCGAATTGGTGGTCTTTATAGCCGCCCTGATTGGGGCGCTGATCGGATTTCTTTGGTACAACGCCTATCCCGCCCAACTCTTTATGGGCGATACGGGCAGTTTGGCCTTGGGCGGGATCGTGGCGGTATTTGCCATTTTAATCCGCAAAGAACTGCTAATCCCCATTTTATGCGGGATTTACTTGGTAGAGAGTCTGTCGGTTATTGTGCAGCGCTACTATTTTAAATATACCAAACACAAATACGGAGTTGGACGCCGCGTCTTTAAAATGGCCCCCCTCCACCATCACTTTCAAAAAGAGGGGGTTGAGGCGGTTATTACCAAACCTCGTATACCCATACCCGAAGCCAAAATCGTCATTCGCTTTTGGATTGTGGCCGTATTGTTGGCCATCGTGAGTATTGCAACTTTAAAAATCAGATAATATGCAGAGAATCGTAGTATTGGGAGGAGGAGAGAGCGGAGTGGGCGCTGCCGTTTTGGCCAAACAAAAGGGCTTTGACGTATTTCTTTCGGACATCAACAATCTTCAGGAAGAAGCCAAAGCCCTGCTTGCCCACCATGCCATTGATTTTGAAGAGGGACGCCATACGCCCGATCGGGTATTGAATGCCATGGAGGTCATTAAAAGTCCGGGGATTCCCGATACGGCCCCCTTGGTGGCACAACTCATACAGCGGGGAACTCCGGTCATCTCCGAAATCGAATTTGCCGGCCGCTACGACCACGCTAAAAAGATCTGCATTACCGGTAGCAACGGAAAAACCACTACCACCTCCCTGATTTACTTCCTGCTCAAAAACGCCGGATTAAATGTGGGCTTAGCCGGAAACATCGGTCAAAGTTACGCCTATCAGGTGGCCACCCAACAACACGATATTTATGTATTGGAATTGAGCAGTTTTCAGTTGGACAACATGTACGATTTTAAGGCCGATCTGGCCATCCTGCTCAACATTACCCCCGACCATTTAGACCGGTACAGCCACGATATGCAAAAGTATATTAACGCCAAGTTCAGGATTACCCAAAACATGAGGCCCGAAGATTACTTTATCTTTTGTTCCGACGATGAAATTACTGTAGACCATTTGAATAAAATCGTCCTAAAAGCACAAAAACTTCCTTTTAGTCAGGAACATACAGAAGAGCAGGGGGCGTCGGTACAGGAGGGTCAAATCACCTCTAAATATGGCCAGGACGAATTTAAGATCTTTATTGACGAATTGGCCTTACAGGGCAAACACAACGTATACAACTCTATGGCCGCCGCCATTACCGGACAGGTCATGAATATCCGCCACGAGCACATCCGTCAAAGTTTGATGAGTTTCAAGGGGGTAGAACATCGGTTGGAGCAGGTGGGCAAAATTCGGGGCGTTCTCTATATCAACGACTCCAAAGCCACCAATGTAAATTCGGCATGGTATGCCTTAGAGACCATACAGACTCCGGTGGTATGGATTGCCGGAGGCACCGACAAGGGAAACGACTACAGCATCCTCTTTGAATTAGTCAAAACCAAGGTAAAGGCCCTGATATGTATGGGAAGAGACAACAGCAAGCTCCTGCGCGACTTTGGAGGTAAAGTCCCCTCCATCACCGAGGTCGGATCTGCTGCCGAGGCGGTACAGACCGCTTACCGTTTGGCACGGGCCGGCGACACCGTCCTCCTCTCCCCTGCCTGCGCCAGTTTTGACCTGTTTAAGAACTACGAAGACCGGGGCCGACAATTTAAAGAAGCCATCCAAAAATTATAACAGATGATTCCCGATCAGGAAAATATTACCGTTCAGGTTAAAAAAACCATAGGAGGCGACAAGGGCATTTGGGCGATTGTCCTGCTGCTGGCGCTGATCTCTTTGGCGGCCGTATACTCTTCGAGTATTGTGCTGGTCGGCAAAAAATCGGTTTTTTATTTTCTGATCAAGCAATCCCTCTTTGCAGCCACCGGATTGGGGGTCATTTACTTCTGCCACCTGATCCCTTTGGGTATGTATCGTGGCTTGGCCTTTTTGGGGTTAATATTCGCGATTGGTCTATTGACCGCTACCCTCTTTTGGGGTACTACCCATAACGACGGCACCCGTTGGATCGAACTGGCAGGCGTCTCTTTTCAGCCCGCAGAGTTGGCCAAAGTCGCTTTGGTGCTTTATATGGCTAAGGCCTTGGAAGACCGCACCTGCAACACCTTTAAGGAATTTTCTATCTACCTGTTACTCCCCGCAGGCATCGTGTGCCTACTCATTCTTTGGGGTAGTATCTCTGCCGGAGTTCTGTTGGGAAGCACCGCTTTTATGGTTTGGGTTATTGCGGGAGTTTCGGCCAAGCATCTCTTTAAAACATTGGGAATTATGGGTGCAGGCTTAGTGCTGATTGTGGCTTTGGCCGTGTGGACGCCTCTGTTTCCACGGGTAGAAACAGCCTTTGGTCGCATTACCCGTTTTGCCCGATTGGCGCCCGAAGAGGAGGTCGACAATTATCAGGCCGACCAGGCTAAGATTGCCATTGCTTCGGGAGGTATTTTTGGCAAAGGCCCCGGAAACAGTACCCAACGCCTCTTTTTGCCCAAACGCGAATCGGATTTTATTTACGCCATTATTGTAGAAGAGTACGGCCTGCTGGGAGGAGTCGCCGTACTGATGCTCTTTCTCTGGTTCTTTTACCGCAGTTGCCTCATTGCCCAGCGGTGCACCCGCAGGTTTTCGCTCCTACTGGTGGTTGGACTGGGTATGTACGTGGTCTTTCAGGCCCTGCTGCACATTGGGGTTAATGTGGGGCTGCTGCCCGTAACGGGGCAAACCCTTCCTTTGGTCAGTCGGGGGGGCACCTCCTTTTTGGCCGTGAGTGCTGCGGTAGGTATGATCCTTGCCGTAAGCCGCACCATAGAAAAAACCAAACCCCAAAGAGAGGAGGTGGTGCATGAATAAGGGGGTCAGGGTAATCATCAGCGGAGGCGGAACGGGCGGACATATTTATCCGGCTATTGCCATTGCCCGTCAAATCCAGGCGGTATACCCGCAAGCGGAGTTGCTTTTTGTGGGGGCAGAGGGAAGAATGGAGATGGAAAAGGTTCCGGCCGAGGGGTACCCGATTATCGGGCTGCCGGTAGCGGGGTTGCAGCGCAAGGCGTGGCTTAAAAATTTGGGACTACCGCTTAAAATCGTCAAAAGCCTCAAAAAAGCGGGGAAGATACTCAAAGAGTTCCGGCCCGATGTGGCCATAGGCGTAGGAGGTTACGCCAGCGGCCCCCTTCTTTGGATGGCCGCCCGCCAACAAATTCCCTGCCTCATACAGGAACAAAATTCTTATGCGGGCATGACCAATAAACTCTTAGCCAAAAAGGCAAATATTATATGCACCGCTTATCCCGACATGGAACGCTTTTTCCCCAAAGAAAAAATCCGCCTGACGGGTAATCCCGTCCGCAGCCATATTGCCGCGGCAGATCCTCAACTCAGATTAGAAGGGAGGCGTTTCTTTGGCATAGCCCCCGACCGTACCTGCATCTTAGTCACCGGAGGGAGTCTGGGAGCGCGTACCTTTAACCGCTGCATACAGGAATACAGAAAAAAGACGGGAACAACATCTCCGGTCGATATTATCTGGCAATGCGGAGGTTATTACCGTCAGGAGTGTCAAAATTTTGTTCAGGAGTATCGGGCCGAGTGGCTGCAACTCCACCCCTTTATCCAGCGGATCGATTTGGCCTTAGCCGCCGCCGATGTAGTCATTTCCCGCGCCGGAGCCGGCACCATTGCCGAACTGTGTATGGCCGGCAAAGCGGTCGTCTTTGTCCCCTCGCCCAACGTGAGCGAAGACCACCAGACCCACAACGCCATGGCTTTGGTCCAACAGGGGGCCGCCCTGATGATTCCCGAAGAAGAGGCCTCCGCCCAACTGATGCCCGCCGCCCTTGCCCTCTCCGGCAATGGTGAAAAAAGAGACCTGTTGGCGCGCAACATCCTGCAATTAGCCAGGCCGGATGCCGCTAAAGATATTGTAATCCAAATGACTCACCTTATTAATACCTGACGTCGTGTATCCGCAAATCTATTTCTTAGGCATTGGAGGCATTGGCATGAGCGCGCTGGCACGTTACTACCTTCATGCAGGCGCACACGTATCGGGCTACGACCGCACCCCGTCGGACCTGACCCTCTCTTTAGAAGAGGAGGGGATTGCCATTCATTATCAAGATAATCCGACTTTAATCCCGCAACAGGTACGCGACCGGCCCCAAGATACTTTGGTGATTTATACCCCCGCTATTCCCTCCGACCACAGGGAGTGGCGCTACCTGCAACAAAAAGGGTATACCGCCATAAAACGCGCCCGGGCTTTGGGAGAGATTGCCGATTCCAAAATATGTTTGGCGGTAGCCGGCACCCACGGAAAAACCACCACCTCTACCCTGCTGGCCCATATCTTTGCCCATTCGGAGACGGGCTGCACCGCCTTTTTGGGGGGCATTGCCAAAAACTACCAAAGCAACCTCCTCCTCAGCCGCACTCCCTATTTAGTGGCCGAAGCCGACGAATTTGACCGCTCCTTTTTGCAACTCCATCCGCAGGGGGCCATCATCACCTCCATAGAGGCCGACCATTTGGATATTTACGGAAATTACGCCCAATTAGAAGCCGCCTTTGCCGCCTTTGCCGCCCAAATAAAACAGGGGGGCGACTTAGTGCTCAAACAAGGCATTCCGCTCCCCTTGCCTGCCGACCGAAATTACCACCTGTACCGCTACGCCTTGGAGCAACCTGCCGATTTTTACGCCTCCGACCTTGTTTGCGAAACGGGGGGATGTTACCGCTTTACCCTCCACCTGAACGGAGCGCGTTTGAACGATTGCCGTTTGGGTATTCCCGGACGGATTAATGTAGAAAACGCCGTAGCCGCCTCGGCGTTGGCGTACTTAAACAACATTTCCGCCCCAAAGATTAAGGCGGCTTTATCTACTTTTTCGGGCGTATCCCGCCGGTTTGATATACAGTTCGATCGGTCGGGCTGCACCTATATAGACGATTACGCCCACCATCCGACAGAAGTAGCCGCTGCCCTCCAATCGCTGCGCGCCATCTATCCGGGCCGCAAGATCACCGCCCTCTTCCAGCCCCACCTCTACAGCCGTACCCGCGACTTTGCCGATGCTTTTGGCGCTGCGCTGAGTTTGGCGGACGCACTCATTTTGCTCCCCATTTATCCCGCTCGGGAAGCGCCCATCCCCGGCGTATCTTCCGATATGCTGCTAACCAAAGTCTCTATAAAAGATAAGCGGCTGATCCCCAAAGAAGATTTGGTGGACTTTTTAAACACCTTATCCTTAGACGTTTTAGTCACCTTAGGAGCAGGAGATATTGACCGTTTGGTACCTCAAATCAAAACCATGCTGGAGGTAAAAAGATGAAACAGGTCGTTAAGAAAATCGCCCGTGTTACCGGCTTAGTTGCCCTCTTTTTGACGGCAGCGGCCTATTTTGTTTGGAGCAGCATGATCGCCAAACAACGGCAGGCGCAATTATCCTGCACCCAAATCGAACTCCATATTGCCGACAGCAGCCTCAACCGAATGGTTTTGCCGCAAGAAATCCACGACTTTCTCCACAAAAACAAGTTGGTGGCCACGGGCATGAAGTGGTCCGAAATCGACCTTTACCGTTTAGAAAAACGGCTGACGGCCGAAAGCGGCATCAAACATTGCGAGGTCTATGCCCACATCAACGGCAACCTGTACATAACGTTGGCCCAACGCACCCCCATACTGAGGTTAGAAACGGAAAAAGGGGGGTACTACATAGACGAATCGGGAGCGCTTTTTCCCGCAGCGCCCCAGCGCAGCGCTTATGTGCCTGTGGTATCGGGCCGTATCCCCCTCCAAGACCCGGAATGGTTGGCCCAGCTCTACGACTTTGGATGTTACATACGGAAAAATCAATTTTGGAACGCCCAAATAGCACAGATCCATGTACACCAACCCCGCCAAATAGAAATCATTCAGTACGCAGGAAATCAAACTATTATGATTGGAGACCTGACCCAATTCGAATACAAACTCCAAAAACTCTACACTTTTTACCGTACCGTTTCTGCCCCGCAGGGCTGGGACAAATACGCCTCTATAGATATCCGCTATGGCGACCAGATTGTTTGCCGTACCACCGCCCCCCGTTTATGAATCACCCAAAATTATCAACCTATATGAAACATATTACTGCTATTGACCTCGGAACCACTAAAGTAGTGGGCCTTGTCGGAGAAAAAACCCCTTACGGCTGTAGGGTTATTGCATTTAGTGAACGACCCTCTCAAGGCGTAATGCGCGGAGAAGTGGTGAACATTCAAAATGTGTTAAACGCCGTTACCCCCTGTATCGAAGAGTTGCGGCAAAAAACGGGAGAAAAAATCGATCAGGTCTACGTGGGGATCGCCGGACAACACATCCGCAGTCAGGTCGAATCCAATGTAATTACCCGCGAACAGGTTACAGAGGAGATCTCCGAAGAAGAGATCCGAAGGTTAGAACAAAACATGTACAAATCACGTTTGGAACCGGGAGAAGAAATCCTGCACGTGATTCCTCAATGTTATCACGTAGACGATTTTATGGAAATAACCGACCCTGTAGGCATGTTGGGCAAAAAAATCGAAGCCAATTTTCGCCTCTTTATAGGCAGGACCATCTCTGCGGAGCATACCAAACGCTGTATAGAGCGGGCGGGATTAAGGTTGGAACAACTGATTTTAGAACCCCTGGCCTCGGCCAAAGCCGTCCTCACGGACGAAGAAAAAGAGTTGGGCGTAGCCATGGTCGATATAGGGGGGGGCACTACCGACCTTTTGGTCTACCACAACAACGTAGTGCGCCATGCAGCGGTTATTCCCTTTGGCGGCAATGTGATTACAGAGGATATTCGTCAGGGATGCGGTATTGCGCAGCGCCTTGCAGAGCAGATGAAGATTCAGTTTGGATATTGCTACAGCGACCTGGCCCCCGCCAATAAGACGATCATTATGCCGGGCATCGGCGGCAGGGAGCCTCGAGAAATCTCCTTTAAAACCCTGGCCAATATTATCGAAGCCCGCGTTTCGGAGATTATGGACGCCGTCATCTACGAGATTCAAAATTCGGGATACGCCGACCGGTTACAGGCCGGTATGGTGCTGACCGGAGGGGGCGCCCTCCTGACCCACCTCCCCCAATACGTCAGTTATAAAACGGGCTTGGATGCAAGGGTGGCCCAACCTCTTTTAGATCCCGACTCTGCTCCCGAACTGAAGCACGGGGCTTATTCCTGCGCCGTAGGCTTGTTGCTCAAAGGAATAGAACATCAGGAAGCCAAAAAGCCGGCCGTTTTAGTGCCCGAATGGGAAGAGGTGTTTAAACCGGAACCGATGGAGAAGAAGTCCGAGAAAAAAACCAAAGAGCCCAAAATCAAAACGCCCAAAATCAAAGAGCCCAAACCCTCTATTTTGGAAAGAGTGGTGGGCGGACTCTTTACCGATTTCCATAATGACCACGCATAAATACCCGAAGTTATGAAAGAAGATGTTATACCCGTAAACTGGGAAGTCAACCGCTCCATCATCAAAGTGATGGGGGTCGGAGGCGGAGGCAGCAACGCCGTAAACCACATGTTTAGAACCGGCATCAAAGACGTCAGTTTTATTGTATGCAATACAGACGCTCAGGCCCTTGGGCACAGTCCGGTACCCGAAAAACTCCAATTGGGAGAGACGATTACTAAGGGACGGGGAGCCGGCTGCGATCCCGAAGTAGCCCGTAAAGCCGCCTTGGAATCTCAGGATAAAATCGTCCAGCTCCTCTCCGACTCGACCGAAATGATCTTTATTACCGCCGGCATGGGGGGAGGTACGGGAACAGGGGCGGCCCCCGTAATTGCCGAGATCGCCAAAGGGATGGGCCTGCTTACCGTAGGCGTGGTGACGCTCCCTTTTAGAGACGAGGGGATCGATATTTTGAACAGGGCCTTAGTCGGGATTCACGAATTGCAAAAACATGTAGACTCGTTATTAATCATCGACAGCGAAAAACTTTATAAGGTATTTGGAGATTTATCTGTTTTTGAAGCCTTTCCAAAAGCAGACGATGTATTGGGCACTGCGGTAAAAGGGATTGCCGAAATCGTTACCCGCCACGGTTACATTAATGTAGATTTTGCCGATGTAAAAATGGTGATGAAGGAGAGCGGTATGGCCCTGATGGGATTGGGGTCGGCATCGGGAGAAGAGCGGGCGGTTAAGGCGGTAGAAGAGGCTTTTGCTTCTCCCCTCCTCAACGACGTCGATTTGAGTTATGCCAGCAACGTGTTGGTAAACATTACGTCAGGGAAAGAAAAAGGACTAAGTATGAGCGAATTAGCCCAAGTAATGCGCAAGATCGAAGAGTACACCGGCGTAGTGGCCAACTTCAAACGCGGGGTGGTTTGCGATCCCGCCTTGGGAGACGCCATAAACGTAACCATTGTCGCCACCGGCTTTAACCTGTCGCACCTGCCGCCCGTCTTTTCGGACAGGGAAGAGGAGACGGATGTTTACCATTTGGAAGGGGAGTCTTACCCCCAACCGGGGCCCAAGAACGAATCTAATCCCCCCCTCAAGCCTGCGGGCGCTTTTGGCATCGGAAACGGAGACCGCTTTTTTCAGATGCAGGATCCCTTAAAAACCAATATGGCTGCGGGGAGGCCCACGGGGAGTAAAAAGAACAAGCCTGCCCTGATTTTAGACTCCGGAGAAAAGATTACCGATTTAGAAACCATTCCCGCCTACGTACGCCAACAAATTAAAATACGGGAAGAAAGCCCTTTGGATGCCGAAGTAAGCACCCTTAAAATCGAAGAGCGGGACGGAAAACAGCGCCTGAGTTCCGACAACTCCTACATCCACCAAACACAGGATTAGCCATGACCATTATTCAATTAGAGTATTTTTTGGCCGTAGCCAACCACGGCAGCTTTTCTACCGCCGCCGAATATTGTTTTGTAACCCAGCCCTCGTTGAGTATGCAGATCCAAAACCTGGAAGACGAATTAGGCGCTATACTGCTCGACCGCAACACCAAACCCATTGTTCCTACCGAAGTGGGGCAGATGGTATTGGAGCAGGCCAAAGAGGCGGTAGCCTCCTTTTACCAGACCAAGGAGCGGGTAAACAGCCTTAAAGGAGAGCTCTCCGGAAGAATCCGTATGGGCCTGATCCCTACTGTATCTGCCTATCTGATGCCCAAGCTTGTTCCCGAATTTGTAAAAAAATATCCCGAAGTGGAACTCGAAGTCCGGGACATGATGGTATTTGAACTGATTGACGCCCTCAACCGCGACTTGTTGGATGTAGCGATATTTTCGGGCGGAGCGCCCATAAAAATCAAAGAGATGAAGCTGTACGACGAAAAGCTTTATTTATACGTTTCGCCCAAACACGAGCTGTTCCACCGCAAAGAAATTGCCTTAGAGGATATAGACATGAAAGATTTACTGATGCTTTCCGAAGGAAATAGTCCTTATAATCAGTTGTTTAAAAAAATATTTATCGCCAGAAAAAGAGCCAGACTTCCCTACGGTTTTGCCAACTGTTCCGTAGAAACCCTGATGCGCATCGTCGACACCATCCCTGCCCTGACCATCATACCCGGAATGTCTATTGATTATATTCCCGAAGAAAAACGGAAACAAGTCAAACGCATTGCCAAAGTAAACGCCAACCGTAAAATCATGATGGCTATAGGTCATACCTATGTAAAGGAGTCTTTGGTGCAAGCCATCAGGGAGACGGTTGCTGCTGTATCCCACAAGAGCGTGGCTGAGTTTCTTATTTAGCCCCCTCCCTCCATCAGCCGCCTCATGACTTCGGATTTTCGGATGCCTTTGGTTTTGGTCAAACCACAGATCAACCGGATCCGCGCTACATCTTCGGGGACAAACCGCAGCTCCCCTTTTTTGTCTCTGAGGGGTTTGATGATGTTGAACCGGTCTGTCCAAAACCGTATGGTCCATACGTTCACGCCGCACAGTTCCGATACCTCGTTTAAAGAGTAGCTCTCTTTAATCATCTGTGTACATCCTTTACGCACCGGATCGACATGGAGAGGGCGCCATTTGCCAACCATGCTCCTGCACCGTATGTGCCGTCTGCAAGCCTCAAGGACAAAGCATTGGTACTGGAATTTGCAGAGGCAGACCAATAGTTTCCATAACTACCTGTGGCTGTAAGCATTCCTGTATCGTGGAATCGTTGTCCTGCCGCCGGAAAGAAGAGCGAAGCGTTGTATCGGTCACTGCTTTCCAAGGGGTTAAAGAAGATTCTGCCCATATAGGCCACCTCTCTGTTTCCAAAAGCAACGGCTGCTTTGGGTGAGGAAG
>Ga0082212_10003079_pt1 | contig 23831 bp, 13 predicted proteins | sample TergutNt197P3_FD_71548 | JGI IMG/M metagenome (GOLD analysis project Ga0082212, IMG submission 71548) | Neocapritermes taracua P3 segment gut microbial communities from Petit-Saut dam, French Guiana - Nt197 P3 | ecosystem: Host-associated > Arthropoda: Insects > Digestive system > Gut ... | reverse complement strand
CGAAGCTCGCGGGACATATAAAGCTCGACGGGAGCTATTTCGAATCGTTTTCGATAGCCGGCCCGGGTTTCATCAATTTTTCCGTATCCCGCAAATGGTTTGGCGAGGTTTTGAAAACTGTGGAAGAGATGGGCGGCGATTACGGTTCCGTCGACGTCGGCGGCGGGAGCCGCGTCATGGTCGAGTTTGTCTCAGCCAACCCAACGGGGCCGATGACCATCGGTAACGCGCGGGGCGGCGTGCTGGGCGACACGCTGGCTGCGATCTTACAAAAGGCGGGTTACGACGTGTGGAGGGAATTTTACGTCAACGACGCGGGCAATCAGGTGGAGCTTTTCGGAAAATCGATCGACGCTCGTTATATGCAGCTTTGCTTTGGCGAGGATAGCGTCAGTTTTCCCGAGGACGGATACCATGGCGACGACATAAGGGATCTTGCGTCCCTGCTGTTCGATGCCGATGGCGATAAGTACGCTTCGCTGCCGGAAAGTCAGCGAATTGCAGCGTTCACATCTTTTGCGCTGCCGTATAACATCAAGCTCATGAAGCAGCACTTGGAGCGGTACCGCATACGTTTCGACGAGTGGTTCCCGGAGAGCAGGCTGCATGAGAGCGGATATGTCGGGGAAACGGTGAAACTGCTGGAAAACGGCGGTTTGACGTATGAAAAAGACGGCGCCACGTGGCTCAAGAACATGGAGCTGGGCGCCGACAAGGACGAGGTTCTGCTCAAGGCGAACGGGTTTTACACGTATTACGCAGTCGATATAGCCTATCACCGCGACAAGCTGGAGCGAGGTTTCGACAGGGTCATCGACGTGTGGGGCGGGGATCATCACGGCCACGCGATCAGGATGAAGGCGTCCATGTCGGCGCCGGCTTTGGGTGTTGACGCGGATAAGCTCGAATTCCTTATTATGCAGATGATGCGCCTCACCCGCGACGGCGAGACGGTAAAAGTCTCAAAGCGCACGGGTAAGGCGCTTACGCTCAACGATCTTCTTGACGAGATTTCGGTCGACGCGTGCAGGTTTTTCTTCAACGCGCGGCCGGACAGCCATCTTGAGTTCGATCTCGGCCTTGCTGTCCGGCAGGATAGTGAGAATCCGGTTTATTATGTGCAGTACGCGCACGCGCGTATTTGCAGCCTGGTCATGATGTTGGAGGCAGAGGGGATATGCGTTGCCGGGTATGATGATATAGACTCCGCTTTACTGGTAGCGGAGCCTGAGGTCGATTTGATAAAGCAACTGGCGTTATTTCCGGAGGAGATTTTGCTTGCTGCCCGGAGTTATGATCCGTCACGGGTGAACAAGTATGTTATTGAGCTCGCGGCGTGTTTTCACAAGTTTTATAGCGCCTGCCGTATAAAGGGCGAGGAACGGGCTTTACTTTCGGCGCGGTTGAAGCTGGCGGATACTACGCGCGTCGTGATAGGTAACTGCCTGGAGATCCTTGGCGTATCCGCACCTACAAAAATGTAACCATTGCGAGTTTTCGGATACCCACTGCCGCCAACTTGTGATAGAATACTGCAATAACAATACAGAGGGCATATGGAAAACCGTTAATTGGAGGGGCAAATGAAACGTACCATTTCAACCATCCTTGCGCTGGTCATGTTTGTCGGCATACTCGCGGGTATACCGGTCTCGGCGGCGGACGCTTTCAGCTTCACGGGAAGCTGGACGGTCACGCTCAAACCCGGCCAAACCTTTCCGCACGACTTGGGCGTCGTGACGCTCACGCAAAACGGCATGACGGTCACCGGCACCTGCAGCAATTATCCCAACCTCACTCTGGAGTCCTACTTTGTGGACATGGACGCCAAATGGATGAACAGCAACTATGAGGACATAACCCAGTCAATCAAGGGACAACTCACCTTGTCGATATCCCCCGACGGAGTTAACGGCGACGGTAATCTGATAACCCATGACGAGCCATTTACGTTTGAATCGTTCGTATCGGCAAACGTTTCAATCACAAGAACAAGCGGCGGCGCGCCCGCACAGCCCACACCCGCGCCGCAGCAACCCGAACAACCCACACCGACTCCGCAACAGCCCGAACAACCCACACCGACTCCGCAACAGCCCGAACAGCCGGCCCCGACGCCGCAGCAACCCACGACGCCGACGGCTCCCGCGCAGAACCTGCCGCCGGCCGAGCCGGCGCTGACGGGCTTCACGGCCACGCCCAGCAAAACCTCATTCTCCATGAACGGCGCCTCCGTCTCGGTCACGCAGGCGTACATGATCAACGGGAACAACTATCTGCAGCTGCGCGCCATAGCGGACCTGCTCAAAGGCACGCCGGCGCAGTTCAACGTGTCGTGGGACGGGACCTACGCCGTCATAGAGACCGGCAGGCCGTACGCGGAAGGGCCCACCTCCGCCGCGATGCAGACAACGACGGACGTCAAGACGAGCAACACGCTGTTCAAGCTCGACGGCAGGATCGTATCCCTTGACAACGCCTATCTGATTGACGGCAGCACCAATTACCTGCAACTGCGCGAGGTGGCGAAGCTTCTGCGCGGCACGGCGTCGCAGTTCAACGTATGGTGGGACGACGTGAAGTCGGTTGCGCTCATCGAACCCGGAAAGTCATACACGGGCAACTATCAGTCGCAGGCGTTCTCGGTCACGCCCTACGACGGCGTCACCATATCCGGGGCGGAGGGGGCGCTCGGCGCGGACCGCATGTGGACGGTGCGCGAACCGACCGACGCCGAGTTCAACAAGGCCCTCGGCGCCCTTGACGAAGCGAACACGCTGATAATCGCCGCCTACAAGATAGACGCCGGGCTGGGCGACGGCGAGAAGCTGCCCGCTCCCGTGGAGATGAGGTTCGACCTCTCCAAGATGGACATTCCCGCCGATGCGTACGGCGACCTTGGCGTCTACCGCATAGGCGACAACGGCTCGGTCACCGAGCTACCCTCAAAAGTCGCGGGCGGCGCCCTGGTCTGCGAGACCCGCCAGAACAGCGTGATCGTCATCGCGACCGCCGTTATAGCCGTTTTTGTCGGCAAGGAAATCACGGACGCCAGAAAGTGGGGTAACCTGATGGAGCCGGTCACCGTCGGGCGGGACACCTTCAACGCCTTTCTCGGCGTGGAGATCCTCGACGACGAGGAAGAGGTGCGCTGCAAGGTCTATTGGTCGGCCGCCAACTCCCCGATGTTCATCGAGCAGGTAAAGACCATGCAGGAGGAGTACGCCCCGATCAAGGCCGCAGCCGACGCAAAGTTCGGCAACCCCGGCAGCTGGAACGTCATCGCCCGCAAGCTGAAGGACAGGGCGATCCTCAGCGACCTTCGCATCAACCCGCTCTATTGCGAGGCAAAGTCCAACCTGCTGAGCAAGACGTGGGTCTACGGCAACTGCACGACTCCCGAAGTCAAAAACACCATCGACGCCGTCGAGGCCGCCATGAAATACCTCGACTACAAGTATATAACGGACGTGTCCTCGGTGACCGACGTTCTTATCAAGAAGAACCTCGGCGTCCTCGGCGCCTCGGTCAATCCCCCCGAACGCCCGCCGTACATCGAAATAGACGAGGACGAGGCGGGGGACCGAGACAGCCTGTTCCTGACCGTCGCCCATGAAATGCTGCACGTCCGACAGACCGCGTACACAATGGTGGAATGGGCGTCCGACGTCACCTTCTGGGAGATGACTGCGATCCACTTCGAGTCCAACTGCCGCGACAACTACCGTTCGAACTTCAGGATCAACGGCATGCCAACGCTCACGGAAAGCGACTGGCACGAAACGCTGGTGACGCCGTTTGACGACATGCCCTCCTACGGCGCCGGCTCGGACGCGAGGAACATGAACGCCATCCATCACGGCTACGTCCTCGGCCGCTTCCTGCTCTTCCTGGAAAAGAACAAGGGCATGGCTTTTGAAACCCGGGACCTGCTGTCGGCCTACCGCGACGAACGCAAAGCCGCGGCGGCGGTGCGCGCCGCCCTCGACCTGACGGTCTCGCAGTTTGAAGCCCTGTACCTTGAGTTCATAAAGTTCGAGCAAAGCGACATCGTCGGCAGGGCGAACGGCGGCAAGGCGGACGCGTATGTGGCGATGGGCGTGAGGGACGTCACGCTGCCCGCGGACGGCAGCGTGGAAGTGCCGCTCGTCGGCGGCGCGTATTCCGCCTACGTCCGCACCATAACCTTTGCGGATCCGTCGCAGCCCGTCACCTTCCAAACCCCGCAGGGTCTCAGGCTTTTCATAAACGGCGAGTGGGTCGGCGCCGGTGATACCACCTTCACGCCCACGGCCCCCACAATGACCATCATCGAGGTTCCGACGGTGAACGTCAGCCGCCTGGAGAACCCCAACGCCAACGTCCCCAATATGACAACACTCTCCTACAGGCTGTTTCAGGCGCGCGATCAGCTGCTGCAGCAAGGCTCGCTGAAGATGGAGGTGGAGGTCACCAGTGTATCCAATAATAAGGAAGCGGGAAACCTTGCGTGGCTAAATATTCATTTCACCGGATTCAATCTCAGCGAGTACGAATACACCTACACGGTAATGGGAGAAACCAAGAAAGGATATCGTTGCTGGATAGAATATGATTATACATATTACAATAGAGGCAAAAACGAGTTTGAAGGTCGTTCGCGTGTTGAAAAAGACATGAACATAGACCGGGAGTGGTTCGACACCTGGAATTATACTTACCCATCCGATGTGATGGTTACTAGTTTCGAAAACGTAAAGGCCGCAAGCACGATCAAGGTAAGGGTGTACAATATGAATCAGGATAAAACAAGGGGAGATTTGAAAGCCACGTTCACTTACACAGTACCGGCAGGCTAAAAATTCCGCTTGGCTTGGCATGAACGCAAACGCGCAATGAACTTCCCCCGCAACAAGACTGCGGGAATATCATTGAACCCCTTCAGGACAGGCAAACCCATGTCCCGAAGGGGTTCAATTTTCCGGCATGACTCAGCTCTGTCCGCTTATGTCGTGCCCACGCTTACGCCTCGTTTACCACCGGAATCGCGGCGAAGCCCGCTTCGAGCTCTTCGTCGGTCGGTATGTGGTCCGTCATCGTTCCGTCGTTGTACTGCATATATGCTCCAAGATCGAAGTAGCCCGTGCCGGAGAGACCGAAGAGTATTGTCTTCGCCTCGCCGGTTTCCCTGCATTTCAACGCCTCGTCTATAGCGACGCGGATGGCGTGCGACGATTCCGGGGCGGGCAGCGTGCCCTCGTATTTTGCGAACATCGTAGCCGCTTCGAAAACGTTCGTCTGCGCGACGGCCCTGGCCTCGTCGATATAGCCGTCGTGGTAGAGCTGCGAGAGGATCGGGCTCATGCCGTGGTACCGCAGCCCGCCCGCATGGTTAGCCGACGGCGCGAACGTCGCGCCGAGCGTGTACATCTTCGCAAGCGGCGTGACCATGCCGGTGTCGCAGAAGTCGTAGGCGAATTTCCCGCGTGTCAGCGACGGACATGACGCGGGTTCGACGGCTATGAAGTGCGGCGCGCTTTTGCCGGCGAGCTTGTCCATCATGAATGGGGACATAAGCCCGCCCAGGTTTGAGCCGCCGCCCGCGCAGCCGATTATCATGTCGGGATATTCGCCAAGCTTCTCGAACGCGGCTTTCGTTTCGAGCCCGATGACCGACTGGTGCAGCAGCACCTGGTTAAGCACGCTGCCTAGCACGTATCTGTACCCCTCGGACGTCACGGCGACCTCGACGGCCTCGGATATAGCGGAACCCAGGCTTCCTCCGGAATCGGGATCCACGGCCAGCATTTTGCGGCCTACCTCGGTCGTGTTCGACGGCGACGGGGTGACGGACGCTCCGTATGTTTCCATCACCGCCTTGCGGTATGGCTTTTGCTCGGCGGAAATCTTGACCATGAAGACCTTCAGGTCGAGCCCGAAGTAACCGCACGCCATCGAGAGCGCGGTGCCCCACTGCCCTGCGCCGGTTTCCGTCGTCACGCCGCGCAGACCCTGTTCCTTGGCATAGTACGCCTGGGCGATGGCGGAGTTGAGCTTGTGGCTCCCGGACGTGTTGCCGCCTTCGTATTTATAATAGATTTTTGCCGGAGTCTTCAGCGCTTCCTCAAGGCAGTGCGCGCGTACAAGCGGTGATGGTCTGTACATTTTGTAGAAGTCGAGGATGGGCTGCGGTATTTCGATGTACCTGTCCGTGTCGTTGAGTTCCTGCTTGACAAGCTCCTCGCAGAAGACCGGCGCAAGTTCCTCCGCTTTCATGGGTTGGTGCGTGCCGGGGTGCAGTATGGGTCGGTGATCCGTTTTCATGTCGGCGCGGATGTTGTACCATACCCGCGGTATTTCCTCCTCGGTGAGAAACGTTTTGTAGGGGATTTTCTGCTCTGACATTTTTCCATTCTCCTTTCTTGGTAACCGTTTCCGGTCCCTTGGCTGGGGAGAAGGGCGTGAAAAAAGCCCCCGTCCCCACAAATACTTTGCAGGGACAAGAGCATATGCTCCTGCGGTGCCACCCGGCTTGACGCTTTCGCGCCCACTCGTCACGCACTTGGATGTCCCTCGGCGAACCGCCTGTCCTGTAAGCGGGCGATTCGTATTGCGAGACCTGTATGCGTTGGCTTTTGATAACGAAGAGCCGCCTCCGTCTGCCATACTCGGCACGGCGCTACACGCCTTGCCTTTCAAGCCGCCCTCCCGGGTCCATTCACCCGCGTTCGCGCGCCGCATTTCCACCATCCGCGGCTCTCTAAAGCGCCAACCCGCCGGTTACTCACTCCCGGTCATCGGTTTGTCTGCGTCAATTATACACACAATTTCGGCGTTGTCAAGAAAAATTTTGCTGAGGGACGGCGAGACAGGGGACGGTTCTCTGTCTTACGACACTTGTATCGTAAGACAGAGAACCGTCCCCTGTCTCGCTAATCCGTGAAGTTTTGCGACCAGTAGAGTGTGCCTTTGTCGTCCATCGCCACGCCGACGCCAAGATGGTCAAACTCCGGATTTAGAATGTTGGCCCTATGGCCGGGTGAGTTCATCCAGCCCTTAACTACCTCCTCCGGCGTCGTCTGTCCCATCGCTATGTTTTCTCCGGCCCAGCCATAGGAAACATTGCTCTCGTCATACGCCGTCCAGGGTTCGCGTCCGTCCGGCCGCGAGTGTGAAAACAGGGATATCAATTCATTGGCGCGCACGACCGCGGCCCGGGTCAGCGATGAGGAACGGGAAAACGCATCCAGCCCGGCGTTCTGCCTTTCAATATTTGTAAGCCGGAACACCTCGTTTGCGTAGGCGACAAGATCGATCACGTTTATCGACAGTTCGCCCTTTACCCCATTGGAAGCCGTCGCCGTTATGGTGACGTTTCCGCCCGAATCGCACAATACGGCGTCGTTCCCCGGAAGCAATGTCACCGAATCGCCGACGTCAACGGAAAAAGTCCTGTCCGTCGCGTCATCCGGGTAGACCTCTATTGAAAACGCGCATTGATCCCCGACCTTATATGTGCGTCTGTTTGTGTTGACGCTTATTCTCGTTACAGGCACGGTCACGGTGACCGTACAGATCGCGGTCACTCCGCCGACCGTACACTCCACCGTCGCCGTACCGGCGCCAACGGCGCGGATCGTTCCGTCGCCCGAAACCGAGGCCACATGCGTATCGTCGGAAGCAAATTTCGCCCCGCTGTCCGTCGCGTCTGCCGGGTAAACCGTTGGATGCAGCAATGTGTGGTCGCCCCGGTCCATAGCCAGCTCGACTGCGTCCAAAACCACGGTTTCCACCGGGACAATAACCGTAACGACAACCTTACCCGTAACTCCGTTGGCGGCTGTGGCGGACAACTCCGCAGTCCCCCCGCCGACCGCCTTCCATCCGCCGTCCGTTTTTTGCAGCACGCTTTCATTGTTTGACGCAATGATATACGACGTGTCCTCCGCATTGGCCGGCAGAACCGTCACGGCCGGCACGATAACGCTTCCCTTAACGACCGGTGCATCGCCTATATCCACGGAAACACTCTGCACGACAATCGGCGCAGGCGCCGGTTCGGTACTTTGATTCGGCGCCGTCGCCGGCGAAGCATCCGCGCCGCCCTGCTCCGCGACCGCGTCATGGGCGTCGGCGCCCGGCGTTTGCTCCGCCCCGGCCGTCGATGCTTCCGATTCGGAAGCCGGCGAAATACCCGCCTCCGCATCGGCGGATACCCCGGGCTGCCGCTCCGACTCAGCCGATGTACCGGCGTTTTCCGTCGACCGCACGGTCGACGCACCGTCCGACGCACCGTCCTCCCGTGGCAAAATATCCCCTGCCGCACAGCCGCTTAGCACAAACAGCAATACACAGATAATCGCAACCGTTTTCTTCATCCAAATGCTTCTCCATTCAACGATATATGCGGGTAAACCGGCCGCTCAAGCAATATATAGTGGAATTATGCCGTGTTTATAAGTTTCTGTCAACTAAAAACGTCCCAATAAAAAACGTCCCAATCCAATAGGGCAAATCCCAATCCCCCGGTTGCAAAAACCCGGAATTGTGGTATGATTGCATATATGCGCGCAAGGAGGCGACACTATGAAACGTACTTTATATATGCTGCTGGCATTTATCATGCTGCTGGCGCTTCTTCCCTTCGGCGCCCCATCCGCGGCGGCTTCGGAGTTTGTCAGCGGCGTCATTCCCGAACCGTATACGCTGACATATCCGGAAGAACCGGAAGGTCTTCTATTTGCCGCGGAACCGCTGCCCGCGAGTCATATAAGCGTCGCCGCGGCCGGCGTCCGCGACCAATACAAGAACGGGATCTGCTGGACCTTTGCCGCCACGGCGGCGATCGAAGCCAACGCAAAGCAGGAACACGGCTTTTTAGACCCCGATGTATCCGAACAGCACATGGCTTACGCCTTGAGCAACTCGGGCAGCAACCCGCAGGGTTTCAACCGCGCTCCCGGCGGCGGCGGGCATCGCGGCATGTCGTCGGCATACCTGATGCGCGGCGGGAATCTCGGCGGCGCGGTGCCGGAGGCGAATGACAAATACAGCGGCGTGTCGCCCCTGCCGGTACGTTCCTCATCGGTCACGCAGGGAATCACGGAACAGTATAAAAGCTTTACGGTAAACAACATCATGTTTCTGAGCGATGAAACAAAAATCAACAGCGACGCCCACCGCAACATGCTGAAAGCGCACATCATGGATTACGGCGCCGTCGCCTGTTCGATGTACTGGGACGGTTCCAGCGCGGTTGGAGGCCAAATTGGCAGCACAGCGTCCTACAACTCAGAATACGGCGCGTATTATTTCAATGGGAACGCGGGCACTTCGACCAACCATGCAGTCACCCTTGTCGGCTGGGATGATGGTTTTAGCAAAACCAACTTCAACGCGTCAAGACGACCGGCAAATGACGGCGCATGGCTTGTCAAAAACAGTTGGGGCACCGACTGGGGCATAACGGAAAACGGCCAAGGCGGCTATTTCTGGATTTCATACGAGGATGCAAGGGCGCCGGTCACCTCGTGGGTCGTCGACGGCGTGGAGCCATTCGACCCATTTACCGACGACACGGTCGTGCATGAATACGACCCCATGGGATTCTCGCTCTACACGACATATGCTTCCAGCAGCACCGTGTACGGCGCGAACATCTTCACGATAGCCGGCGGCGAGCCCCAAACGCTTGACCGGGTCAAATACTTCGTCCCGCAGGCGAATACGACGGTAAGCATATACGTGGTTCCGGTATTTACAGGCACAGGCTCGCTGAATACCACAGGCGCAACACCGATTCTCGTAGATGAACTCCTCACGTACGCCGGCTGGTACACCCACAAACTGTCTGCGGATATACCCCTGACGGACGGAAAGTTCGCCGTGATAATCAAGTATAATATCCCGGCCGGAGCCGCCTGGATACCCATGACGTCAACGAAAAACAATACCGAAATGAGTTACGCTTCAGTAAACGGAGCTACCGGCTGGTCCAAAATGGTCTACTTCATTGACATCAAGGCCGTCACCAAGCCGCAAAGCGACATGGATGACGCGGATGCGGTGGCTTTTGCGAAGAAACGTCTCACCTGGGGCGCGATACGCGGCGGCAATACCACACAGAGCAACGTGCGGACAGATCTCCATCTTCCAACCACCGGGGTTCAGGGAACGGACATTTCATGGGAGTCAGACGATCCGAGCTTCATAGCCAACGACGGCACTGTGACCCGGCCCGGCGAAGGTGAGCCCAACGCGATCGTGGAACTGACGGCGACGATCTCAAAAATAAGTTCCTCGCCGCCCGAGGGCGCGCAGGACACGGTGTTGTTCCGGCTGACCGTGAGAGCCGAAAACGCGGAGACCGAAATCGTCATTGTTCCGTCAATAACAAACCCGGCGGAATCGTACATAGACCTTACGAACGAAACGATCACCCTCAAGACCGGATATCCCGTCGCCGGATACAGCGTGAACGGTGGCAGGACCTGGAAAAAGGGAGCGCTTCCAACGGGTAATGCGCTCAAGAAGCTGTTCAACAAGGAAACGACCCTGTGGGTGACAAACACTATCAACACAAAGAAAAAACCCGTCGAGGGCGCGGGAACCATCAAGTTCCCCACCATATCCGCGCGTCCAAAGGCAAACGCGGAGAAGCTGGGGGCCTTTTACGAAACCGAGTCGTGGTATCCAAAGGTCAAGCCCACGAAAACGACCGATTGGGCCGAACCGCAGGTAAGCTACGAGTTTGTTAAGGGCAACGAGTCCAACGGAAAAATGCCCGCGGAAGTCGAATGGGAGCCCATGGACGATTACATTTTTGAAATCATCTCAAAGCCGGAGGGAAAAGTCAAAAACGTATACTATTTCCGCTCTATGGCAGTTCACACCGAGGATGATGCGTACATACCGCCGGGCAAAGCGTTTAAAATCGCCCCTTCGCCCTACAGGGCCGCGCCAAAGTACAAGATCAACTACAAAACGGAAGCGTTGAATCTTAAAAAAGACGACCAGTACAGTATCGGCGGCGATCTGCTCTGGCAGGACGTCACCGTGGTAGACGGCAAACCCGTGCCGCTTGGCGTCTCCGGGGAAATAAGCAAAAGCGGAATGCCGCAGAGCCTTATAAGGATACGCAAAGCCGCGAGCGGAAAAAAGCCCCCGTCGGAGGTTCAGGAGATTTCCCCGCTGGCGCGTCCCGATTTGGTCTATGTGGCGTTGGAATGCTACGGCGGAAAGATCACAAAAAAGACGGGCGTCTATGATTTGAAGAAATACGAGATACTCGGAAAAGATAAAAAAGGCAACGACAAATGGGGCGGAATGCCAAAAATCACGGGCAGCGATGTTCTGACGATCCGGCTCAAGCCAACGGCGAAATTGACGAAGGCCGGCTGGACCGGCGCCGCCGCAAGCGATCCGGGCAGTTTGACAATAACGTGGGGTGTATATGGAACGGACAAGAAAGGCAACCCAAAAATGGGAATAACCGGCGCGTCGATCTCGACCGCCGGCCCCTGACCCACTCGTCATTGCGGCCTCCGAGCCGCAATGACACGGTGCTCCCTGCTCCCTCGCTCTTTTACCTTCGGCACTAACCCCTGAATCCTAATTCCTAATCCCTACGCGCCGGACGGCGCGTTACTCCCCCTCCTCGCGGTAGTGGCTCGCCTGCGCTTCCCACAGCTCGTGGTAGCGCCCCGCCGTGTCTTCGAGCAGCTTCTCGTGCGAGCCGACCTGCACCAGACTTCCGCCGTCGAAGACGGCGACGCGGTGGCAGAAGCGGCACGACGACAGTCTGTGCGATATGAACACCGCGGTCTTTCCGCCGATCGTTTTGTCGAACGTGGTGTAAACTTCATATTCAGCTATAGGATCAAGCGCGGCGGTGGGTTCGTCCAGCACGACCACCGGCGCGTTTTTGTACAGCGCCCGCGCCAGGGCTATTTTTTGCGCCTCGCCGCCCGATATCTGCGCGCCGTCCTCGTCAAACTCCTTGAACAGCACGGTGTCCAGCCTGTCCGGCATCGAATCCAGCCTTTCGGAAAACCCCGCGCCTACCAGGCATTCCTCCGCCTTCCCTGCGTCGTACATTTCGCGGGCGGCGACGTTCTGCCCAAGCCATATCGGAAATATCGCATAGTCCTGAAACACGACCGAAAACAGCGCGATATACTGCTCGTAGTCATATTCCTTGATGTTGACCCCGTCGAGCAGTATGTCCCCCTCGGTCGGATCGTACAGGCGGCAGAGCAGCTTGACCATCGTGGTTTTGCCGCTGCCGTTCAGCCCGACAACGGCCAACCGCTCGCCTGGGGAAAGCTTCAGATTGAGGTTCCGTAAAGCATAGACGTCGGCGCCCGGGTACTTGAACGATACGTTGCAAAACTCGATTTCGTAGTCGTGCCCCTCCGCGTCCGCAACCGGCTTGTTCCCTTTTACAAGCATGTCGGGCAGCGTCATGAATTCCCGCATCGGTCTGAGGAATGCGGTGTTGTTCCAGAGCCTTCCAAAAGTGCTTAGTATCGCCCCTATCGCCCCCGCCAGCGCAAGCACCGCGCCCACGTTCTGGATGATACTTCCGACCGGTATGTCGCCTTCAAGCGCTCCGTACCCGTTGAGCATGTAGAATCCGCCGCTGACGACGGCAAGTATTCCCAGCGTAAAGCCCTGACGATGGCTCATCGCAAATTGTATCGGTATCCACACCGCCGCGTTGAAGCTTTCCCGGAGTATTTTTCGCAATGCCGCTTTCTGGTCATAGAGCCGCACGTCCTTTGCCGCTTCGTCGGGCCCGATATAGCCTTGGTAGAACGCGCCAATCGTGTTCGCTTTTGAGCTTTCCACATATATCCTCTCCATCAGCACGCCCTCGCGCTTGTTCAGCAGCATCGATACGAAAAGGCTCAATATGAAAAGCGCGCATAAGGCGAGCGCCGGAATTCCGTAGACGCCGCCCATGGACAGTCCGGTCAGCAGCACTATGGCCAAAACGAGCGAGAACACGCTTTCCGCCAAACGCTCCGTATGGTAGTAGACGTCCATTAAGCCAAGCCCGTTCCCCATCGCGTGCACGTCCATACGGGCCAGCGCTTCGCTGATTTTCGCGTCCTCCGCATATGCGAAGTCCATTTTCGTGAATTGCTCCGCTTCTATCCGCAGCAGGTTCGCGTGCAGAAACTGCCACGAGGAATATGATTCAAGCTCGCGCGTCAATATGGCTTTCAACGCCAGCAGGATAAACGTAAGGCCGACGGTCAGGCAGACATACGTGACGATAGCCCGCGTTTCTTTCGCGCCGTCGAGCTCGGTGAGTATACGCGCCGAAAAGAACAGCACAAGCAGCGGCTGCGCGGACGTGATAAGCGCCCGAATCAGCGAAAAAGGCAAAAACGTAGGCGTACTGGACTGCACAAGCCTATATCCATAGCCAAAAAGACTAAGCTTCTCCTTAAATGTCAGTTCAACTCTCTCATCAGTCATTGAAATCTTCCTCATAATAACTCGCCTGTACGCTGAACATGTTCGCGTAGGTCCCGTTCAGCGCCATCAGCTCGTCGTGGGTTCCCTGCTCGGCTATCACATTGCCGTCTATAAGCAGGATTCGGTCGCAGAAGCGCGTGCTAGCAAGGCGATGGGATATGTAAACCGACGTTTTGCCTTCCGTCAGTTCGGCGTATTTCATGTATACCTCGTTCTCCGCTATCGGGTCGAGCGCGGCTGTCGGTTCGTCGAGGATCAGCACCGGCGCGTCCTTGTAGAGAGCCCTCGCCATGGCGAGCTTTTGCTTTTCGCCGCCCGACAGCTCCGTCGCTTCGGGGTGGACGGTGCGCACGAGCTGCGTATCTTCCTTGTCGGGCAGGGTCTCGACTTTTGTCGCCAACCCCGTCATTTCAAGACAATGTTTCACGCGTTCGACGTCCAGTTCCCCGGGCGGTTTCTGGGCAATGTTTTCGGAAATGCTCGACGGCATCAGGTAGATGTCCTGAAATACGGTCGAGAACAGCGTGTAGTATTCGTCGCGGTTGTACGCGCCTGCGGGTTGTCCATTTAGCAGTATCTCGCCCTCGGTCGGCGTGAAGAGTCCGCACAGCAGCTTGACCAGCGTCGTTTTGCCGGCGCCGTTGGCTCCGACGACGGCTATGCGTTCGCCGGCACTTATGCTCACGCTAATATCGCTCAGCGCCGGTTTGTCTGCGCTTTGGTATTTATATGTAAGACCACGTATTTCTATCGACGGCGGGAGTTCGTTCCCGGCGGGCAGGGCGACGCCGGCGCCGGTGTTCATTCTGTCCGGATATGACAGGGCTTCCTGCAGGTCGTCAAGCCCGATGCACGCTTTTGCAATGTCGCTCGCGGCCGTTAGAATTCCTGAAACCCAGCCCGCAAGTGCGCCGATGGCCGCAAAGGCAAAGACGAACTCGCCAAGCGTCATGTCTCCTTTGACAACCAGCCATATGAGGAAAGCGTAAGCCGCTCCGTCGCGAAGCAGCATCATCAGCGCGTCGGTCAACTGCGCGTGCATATTCTTTGAATGCACCTTCCGCTCCGCTTTTTGATGTTTCTTATACACGGAACCGTACAGGCCGTTCAGCCAGCCGAACGCGCCGTACATACGGATGTCCTTTGCCGACTCCTGCTTTCGCAGCATAGTGTTGAGAGCGTGGAGTTTCCTGTGGCTCTTGCTCAGCGCGTCGCGGGTCGATTCCATATAACGCCTTGCGCGCGAGAGCATAAGCCAGTTTACGACCGTCGTGGCTATCAGCAGCGCAAGTATAAGCGGATGTATCATCACAATTGTTCCCGCGTACAGCAGGAATCCGAGACAGTTCGTCAGCAGCTCGACGAATATCCTGGGTACGTTCATCGCCGGCGCGTGGTTTCCCTGCACCGCTTTTTCCGCTTTTTTATCCACAGCCTTAAAATCCGCGTCGTCCATCAGTTCGTAGTCCATGTCCATCGCCTTGTCAAGCTGCATGAATAACACATTTGATACCTCAACGATGCCTATAGTGCTATTTACGGTACTGTCCGTGAACGCTTTCAAATAGTTGACGGCGACGAGCAGCAGCGCGACCCCGCCCACGGCCCGCAGGAATCTTTCCGGCGTCGCGCCGGCCGCGATCTGGTCGAGCACCACCTTGGGCATCAGTATGCCGAGATACGGGAGCGCCACGCGCAGGATGACGGCCGCCCCGCAGAGAATGGGGATGATTTTGCGCTCTTTCCAGCAGATGGAAAACGAGAACCGTATGCCGGAGAGTATTTTTCTTCCCGTGGTATTTTTCTTTTTCGTGGTAGTCTTTTGCTTTTCCCCGGTTGTCTTTTTCAAAAATCTTCCTCCGCCCATCTCAAGTCGCGTACCTGGTCACAAATTCAAATTCTCTATCAAAAGGCGTATCTTCTTTTCCGCCGCCGCCAAACCGGCCCGTTCGACGCCGGAAATGTCCGCCTCGATTATCTCCCTTACCCCGCCCCGACCCAACAACACCGGCAGACCGATGCTCACTCCGTTCAGCCCGTATTCGCCGTCGGGGATCACCGAGCATGGCAACACCTCGTCGCTGTTCGTCGCTATGGCCCTGATGATACGGCAGAGCCCGACTGCGGACGTCCAGCCGCTTGACCTGCCGGAGTCCAGCTTCTGGTATTCCGCGAACCATGTGTTCACGCGGTTCAGGATGCGCGTTTTCGCGTCGTCGCCCAACTCGGGAAACGCGCCGCCCCCCCTCAATTTCAACCGGCTGAAAACCGGAACCTGCCCGTCCCCGTGCTCGCCTATCACAAGCGCGTCGATCCCCGAAACCGGGAGCCCCGTCTCCTCCGAAACCGCCCATGCGAACCTGAGCGAGTCGTTCCTCGAGTATCCGATGAACCTCTCGCGCGGCAGTCCCGTCATTTCGCAAAGGCTGTAGTTCAGGACGTCGACGGGGTTGGTCGCGCTTACGAAAACGGGCGCCGTCCCCCATTTTTTTATATTCTCCGCCAACTCACGGAAGATGGCGATATTGCCTCTCAGGTAATCGTCGCGAGACGCGGCGCTTCGTTCGGGAATCCCCGCGACGTTGAGAATGACGTCGCAAAACCTGACGTCGTCAAGCCCCCCGACCGAAAGCCGCGTCGCCGTGGTCTCGCAGACGGCCTGGCCAATGTCCATGGCATGGCTCGCGGCGACATTCTCGCGCACATCCGTGAGAACGATTTCATCCGCGACTCCCTCGGTTGCAACGCAAAAAGCGGTAGTGGCGCCAAGCAGCCCGGCGCCGCCAATAATCCCAAGCTTCATTTTTGCTCCATGTAAGCAGTTTTCCGAATGCCTTCCGGACTACTACTCCTTACCAATAACAATCATAATTGAATCAGTCTCACCAAGTCATCAGGCGATTTTCCGTAGTTCCATTCCCATGTATCATACCTTAAGCGCTGTATTTTTTCAATCGCCTGTATATCACGCTCGTTCAACTTGTATCCGGGCGCGTTTCCGGCAATTGAGCCGCGAATGGACGCCATGAACGTTTCCATCGTCATATCCGTCGCCAGATGTTCTTTAATATTCGTCACCCGTGCACGTATCGACTTTATGCCCTTCGACGCGAGCTTCCCGGCCGGTGCGCGCAGGGCTTCGCCCATTTTTTCGATATCGACGTCGAAAAGCAGCGTGCCGTGGTGCATCAGCTTCCCGTCCCTTAGATATTGGGCGCTTCCCGAGATTTTCCCGCCGCCGAGCGTCATATCGTTGCGCCCGCTCAATTCCACGTCCAGTCCCAGTCCTGTCAGCGCGTCGGCTATCGGCGACATGGACGCCTCGAAACTCACTTTCGCCTCGGCAACGCGTGTGACAAATGTAAAATTGAGATTGCCCAAATCATGGAAAACAGCCCCGCCGCCCGACAGGCGCCTGACGACGGGTATGCCGTTTACGGTCAAAAACCCTTCGTTGATCTCGCTTTGCGTATCCTGGTTGAGCCCCACTACAACACATTCGCGGTTGCGCCAAAGCATGAAAAAATCATCGTCCCGCGACAGCACATCAAAAACGTACTGTTCGAGCGCAAGATTGAACGCGGGGTCGGTCGAAGCGCTTTCAAGGTATTTCAAGGCCGATCCTCACCAAAGTTTTGATGCTCCGCACGGAAAGCGGGCGGAGTCCGGGCAACGGTTTCCGCCGTTCCGCTAGTCCTCGGGAAAGAACGGGTACACGTTGATGATTTCCAGAACCGTGCCGTTTGACTCGATGTAACATGGGTGCTCGTCCCCGTGCTTTGCCTCCCACACGATGCGCCCTCCCGCCGCTATCAGTCCGGCGACGGTCTCGTCAAACCCATCCTCGCAGTAATACGCGCAGTGGTTGAAACCCGCCCCCCGCGCTTTAATCTGCCCGGCATGGTAGGAAGTGTCGTCAAGCGGCTGGATCAGCTCGTAGAAAATCCCGCCGACACGCCCGATCGCGATCCTGAGCTTCCCGCCTTCTCCGGTTACCATATCCTCGGCGGGAAATACAGCGTCGAAAACCTTCCACTTCCCGCGCTCCTCACCGCCGGGCGCACAGAGGAAATCAATGGTTTCGTCAACATCATGCGTAAGTATCCCAAAATGCCAAAATTTCATATTTCTCAATCCTTTCAAAGTTTAGTATGGTGCGTTACTGATAAGGCGGTATTGAATTTATATCATACCTTGTCAATAATGGGTAATGGGTGGTATTCTTGCTACTATGGAGGGATGATGCTATGCTCGCTTTTATCAATGCCAACCTAGTTGACTGTACCGGCGCTCCTGCTGCGGCAAACGTAACTGTACTCATCGAGGGCAAATATATCATTGCTGCCGGCCAAACCGTTGCCGTGCCTGACAGCGCCACTGTTATTGACCTGCAAGGCAAAACGCTGATGCCGGCGTTTTCCGACGCGCACACGCATCTTGGGGGAACCGACCTGCTCGCACGACCGGGGCTTGGCGGCAGGGATACCACATACGACTACTCGCTGAACAGCGGCGTGAACCTCGAATGGGGCGTCACCACCGTCCGCTCCGCGGGCGACTTCATGCCCGATATCGTCTCCTACAGGGACGACGTGGCAGGCAAATCGCTCCGCGCGCCCCGGATCCTGACCGCTGGGCGCATGTTCGTGGCGCGGGGCGGGCACCCGTTGTACACGGTGTACTCGGGCAATGACGCGATTCGCGAAAATGCCTGCGTCGTATGCGATGACGGCACGGACATAGATGCGGAGGTAAAAAAGCTTGCGGACGCCGGCATCGATTGGATCAAGGCGTTTCTTTCAACCATGAACAAGATGGACTACCCTAACCCCGTGCCGAGGCTATCGCATGAAACGTTGCGCAAAATCACCGACTCCGCGCATAAATACGGAAAACCGGTGATGCTCCACGTCGAGAGCCCGAGTGACGCCGAGGAAGCCGCCGAGCTTGGCGTTGACAGCATAGAGCATCTCATAGGCGTCGGCGTCACGGAGTTCGATATTTCGGACGGTTTGATAAACAAGCTTGCAGCCGGCGGCATATACGTCGTCCCGACTTTGTCGGGCATCAAGGCGCATGACGGCTCGCTTGAAGGCGCGGCCCCCGTCTATCCCCGGCTGGAAAAGGCGGTCAAGCGTATGGTGGACGCGGGGGTGAAATTCGGAATTGGCTGCGATTCGGGGATTCCATTCCTTCCATACGGCGAATGCGTCCATATGGAGATGGAGCTGTTTGTGTCCGCAGGGCTGTCGCCGATGGAAACTCTTTGTTTGGCAACAAGCGGGAACGCGAAGCTGTTCAGGCTTGACGACAAGTTGGGAACGATCGAATCGGGCAAGTTCGCCGACATAGTGGTTCTGGACGCCGACCCGACAAAAGACATTACCAATACGCGCAAAATAGCCCTCGTGATGAAAGAAGGCCGCATAGTCGTGGACAGGATGCTTTCATAGTCGTAGTCAGGGCGCTTCATAATCGCGGACAGGATGCTTCATGATCGTGGACAGGTTGCCTTCATCGTCGTGGACAGGATGCTATGTCTCCGATAGACCCAACAGCGCGTCGCGCAGACCCTCAAAGTCCAGATAGTCCTCGACAAACTGCTTTTTCAGCAGGTCCGGCGGGATGAATTCGTTGTATTTTCCCTGTACCTGCACATTTTCCGGCAGCGGTAGGTCGTACAGGTCGAGGTCGGAGCGTAGTATATCCATAATGATTATTTCCAGCTCCTCCGGCGCGCCGTCATACGTGACCTCAAGATAAAGACAGGTTATCCAAGGAAGCCTGTTCTTTATTTTTCTTTTTGACAGAGCGTAATGCAGCGTGAAAAGCTGCCGGGTGCCGACCCACGGGAAAATGGCGAACTTCCTGTCCGACAGCGGCGTCACAAGGTTTTCTGTGATGCCGCTGTTGCGGGCGATATACCTGATCTCCTCGAGCCTGTCGCGGCTGCGTTCGCTGAGGTACGGGAATATCTCGTCCGACGTCAGGATGCTCCTGATCTTCCTGATCAGCCTCGTGTGCAGATCGACCTCGAAATCGACGTCCCAATCGACCAGCGATATACCCGGCACCCGTTTCACGAAGATGACCTTCGCCTTTTCGTTCACATCGACCGTTTCCCAAGTCAGCCCCGCAAGCGCGAATCGCGTCCCGACGGGATATATCTTGTCCACCGTGCCGATGGTGCGGTTTTCGTCCTTCACAAGCAGATATTCCGGCGTGAGGAAAACCGTGAGGAACTTATGGCTGCCGGTCACCTTCTCCCCTTCCCTGCCGATTATCAGTCCGCCGCGTTCCGTGCGCTCAAGCTGCCCAATGTCTATCATGTACGTCAGGAGATATCTGTAGTCGTCCTGCGAAATATGGCTGAAGCATCCGAGCGTCAAAACTGCGGACGCCAGCGCGGCCGGCGACTGCTCTCCGTTGCTTTTCAGGTGGCTCATCGTCTGGTGATACAAAAGATTGTAGGCGTGGTCGTGCGGATATATCGGCTCGAGCCATTGTTCTTTCGTATATAGCTCGATGATGGCGATGGTGCGGAGGAACTCCCAGTTGATGGGACCAAGCGTGTCCGACGAGTTTATCTTGATACCCTCCACAAATGTGAACAGAAGCTGCGGTACCTGTCCGCGCCGCCCGCAGCGTCCAAGCCGCTGGGCAAACGCGGAAACCGTGAGAGGGGCGCCGACCTGCACCGCCTGGTCGAGTGAGCCGATGTCGATTCCGAGCTCCAGCGTCACCGTTGCGCCGGTAACGATTTTTTCATCCTCGGACTTCATCTCGTCCTCGGTGGTTTCGCGTATGAGCGCCGAAACATTGCCGTGATGTACGCGGTATACGTCGGGGGCTTTGTTCTTCAGCGCGATTTCACGGAGATTCGCTATGACAAGCTCCGTTTCCTCGCGGCTGTTCGTGAAGATTATCGTTTTTTGGTCGAGCGTCATCTTGAACAGGTACTCATAATGCTCGCGGTTGCCAATATCCCCGGAACCGACTGCGTTGACCACGTTTCCGCTCCCGTCCCGTTCGACCGTGTCTCGTTTGTCCGCATAGTTGACGAAACGCTCTATGTGCAGCCGGACGCGTTTTTTCCCCTCGTCCGTCACCGGCGCCGCGCACACCCTGCCCGTGCCCGTGTTCAGCCATGTCTGCGCGATCGACAGGTCGCCCAACGTCGCCGACAGCCCTATCCGGCGCGGGATCACGCCCGTCAGCTTCTGCAGCCGTTCCAGCACGCAAAGAAGCTGTATGCCCCGGGCGTCGCGCATGAAGTGGTGCACTTCGTCTATGATGACGAACCGCAGGTCGGAAAACATCTGCAGGCACGCGCCGCGTTTATTGGTGACAAGGCTTTCCAGCGATTCGGGCGTTATCTGGATGAGGCCCTCCGGTTTTTTGACAAGTTCCTCTTTTTTTGATTGTGATGCGTCGCCATGCCATTTGTATACCGGGATGTTCGAGTCGAGCAGCAGCAGCTCAAGCCGCTTGAACTGGTCGTTGATAAGAGCTTTGAGCGGCGATATGTACATCACGCCAATGGACTTTGAGGGGTTGTCGTGGAGCTCGGTCAGGACGGGCAGGAACGCGGCTTCCGTCTTACCCGAAGCCGTGCCCGAGGATAGGAGCAAATTGTCATCGCTGTCAAAGATGACTTCACACGCCGCGACCTGTATCCCGCGCAACTCCTCCCACTTGTTTTGATAAATAAAGTCCTGAACAAAAGGCGCCAATCTGTCAAAAACATCCATACCGCTCACTTCTCGTTAATCTTTCTATTGACTCGCCACGAAGCAGGCGCCGCACTCTACATCCATAATCCCTAATCCCTATATCCTAACCCCTGATCCCTGATCCCCGATCCCTGACCCCTGACCGCCGTCATTGCGGGCTCCGACCCGCAATCTCGTAGTTGAACAATTGGCATTATACCCCGCGCACAATAAAAATTCAATTCCGCAACCTATTGTACTGGATGTTACATCTGTCCGCAAACCCTATCCGGGGCGCTTAATATTATGCGGATCGCTTGTACAAAAATATGAATTGAGCTTATGGATAATGAAGAAGGCGCTGATCGAGGGCTGGAACATCGGCGCGGACGGGGATTTTGTGCTGCAGTACGAAAAACCCGCGCCGTTCCTCACGTACACATTGTCAGAGCGTTGCGATGAGCCACTAATGTCCGCCAAAACCAATGATTATTATGACACTACACAAAATTGGGCTACTGTTGAAATAGCCGCCAAGCGTACACTGCCGTATACTATTAGAATAGAAAACAATAAAACATATCTCGATATTGAAGGTCTTCTACCGTCTGCTGATACAGCTTTTGAAGGTAATGATACGATTAGTCCAACATTCACAGGAACAGCGGAATAAGGGCAAGCTAGGTCAATCAAGGGGACGGTTCATCTACTTGAACCGTCCCCTTGATTGCTTGCAAACGGCAACATCTCTTGACAACGGCGCAGGGCGGACATTTCCGCCCTGCGCTGCAAGCAGAAGAACCGTCCCCCTGCTTGTAAATCCTAAATCCTAACCCCTAAATCCTAAATCCTAAATCCTAGATTTCAAATTCTTTGAAATCACTATGTATATCCTCGTCGCTCAGGCCGCCTTTTGCCATTTCGAAGCTGTTGCTTCCCAGGATTTCGGCGACCGTCTTCTGCGGGTTCTGGTGAAGGATTCCTATGAGCTCAATAAAATCGCGTATTATCTCGCGCGGCGTTATGTGCGTGTCCGCCCCCACCCTGTTGTATTCGACCGTCAGGAAATACAGCAGGTCGTCGTGTCCGAGCGAGGGGGTATAGTCAAATAATTGCGCGTGTATGTCGCGCAGTTTTTCGACAAGGACGTACATTTCCTCCTGCGTCAGCATCTGCAGGCGTATGATCGGGGCTGTCAGGTCTTTCATGTCGTCCGTGGAGAAATGCCCCTCCGCAAGCCGCGACCGGAGCGCTTCGTAACTGAACACCCCCCTGTACTTGTCCTCGATGCACTGCGGCGTCCCGCCCATGAGAAAACCGATGTGCCTCGCCTTGCCCTGAAGCACGTCGTTGTATATCGTCAATATCTTTTCATAATTGTTCTGCCTTGTGATCGAGTTGGGTATCTTGAATATGTTCACTAGTTCGTCGATGAGGACAAGCAGTCCATTATAACCCGAGTTGACGAGGAACACCGCAAAGACCTTGAGAAAATCGTACCATGTCTCGTCTGTTACAATGAAGTTGATATCCAGATCGGCCTTCGCGTCCCTGCGTGTCGCGTATTCCCCGCGAAACCATCTGAGCACATTGCTTTTCATTGCGGCGTCGTCCTGCTTGTATGCCCGCCAGTATGTGACGACCGCTTTGGCGAACTCGAACCCGTTCACCATTTCCTCAAGCGAACCCGCGACTGCGTATATCTGCCGCTCCACTTCCCTGTCGAACTCGTCGCCCTCAAAATCCGTCTGCGCCCTGACCGTCGTTTGTATGCCCGATATCCACCGTTCGAGGATAAGGGGCAGCGCCCCGCCGTCCGGTTTTGTTTTTGTCGACAGGTTCTGTATCAGCTCCTTATATGTGGCGAGCCCCTGCCCTTTTGTCCCGGCGAAACGACGCTCCGGCGAAAGGTCGGCGTCCACGACGGCAAACCCCCGTGCTGTGGCATAGTTGCGAATGGTTTGAAGCAGAAAGCTTTTTCCGCTTCCATATTTCCCGACGATGAAGCGGAACGCCGCGCCGCCGTCGGCAACCATGTCAATATCATGCAGTATGGCGGAAATTTCCTGCGCGCGCCCGACGGTGATGTATTCAAGGCCGATGCGAGGAACGACGCCGCCCTTGAGCGCGTTGATAAGGGTGTTCGCGATGCGCGCGGGGACAATGTTTTCCATACTGACACTCCTTTGCCGCACACGTCAAAATATCTCCCGAATGCCCTCCGAACAGCAACAACCGCAGCGACTGATCCAAGGCTCACATTGTCTGATTGTCGAGATTGACTTTCACAATTTCGGAAACCTTTGCCAAATATTCATCGAATATGGACATATTCTCGTCAAGCTCCAGAATACTGTCGCCGATGAAGTCCATTGCTTTCTCGTTTATGCCGTCCGCCAGCACTTCGAGCATTACGCCGTTTTCGTCGGCGATTTTTTTTATGTCGCCATCGCCGTCCGACAGCATTTTCAGGGCTTTCAGCTCCGTCTCGTCAAGCGCGTCGGCAAAGGCCGTCCAACCGTCCTGAATCGAGGAGCCGGCGCCCGTTGGCGGAGACAGAGCGGCGGGGGAAAATGAGTCCGGGACAAATGCTTCAGTCGGCGTGGGGGGCGTGGGGAGTGCTTGGTCAGCCTGCGCCGCGAGCGGCGGGAACCT
>Ga0082212_10003078_pt1 | contig 23832 bp, 15 predicted proteins | sample TergutNt197P3_FD_71548 | JGI IMG/M metagenome (GOLD analysis project Ga0082212, IMG submission 71548) | Neocapritermes taracua P3 segment gut microbial communities from Petit-Saut dam, French Guiana - Nt197 P3 | ecosystem: Host-associated > Arthropoda: Insects > Digestive system > Gut ... | reverse complement strand
ACCCCGCTTATCGTCAGCTCGACCGGCGGGTATATCTTACCAGCCCTCAAGTAGCACCCCGTCTTTGGCGGTTGGTTCCGTTCGATAGTATCCAGATTGCCATCCACTTCGGCGAGTTCTTTTTTCAGATGCTTGACTGATGCGTTCAGATCATTAAGCCTTTTCCGGTCGGAAGCGCTTGTAACAGTGCGCTGCTTCATGTATTTCAAGTCTTTATCCTTTTCCGCCAGTTCTTTAGCCAGCGCTTGCCTTCTTTGTATCAGCCCCTGTTTTTCCGCCAGGTTCTCAAGCGTATCCCCCAGTATGATCGTAGTGAGGCTGTTCGAGTAATTACCTATGGTCTGGGCATGTATCCGGTTACGCGCCATTAAACGCCCGCCAACCGCTGTGGCGCGCCCTGACGTCACCTCGATGGTATTGCCGGCGCTGACGTCCGAGTTGATTATTGCATCGCTGACGACCTTGTTTCCAGCGGATATCACGCCGTGCTCGATATATCGGCATACTATATCGCCGCCTGCCCGCATAGTGCCTGTTCCACTGCCGTTCATCCCGTTGCCCACCTGGATGCTCCCGCCGGCTTCCACTATGGCGTTCTCTACCCGGCCCATGACCGTTATATTTCCGGTAGCCTTTACCGAATACCCTCCGCGAACGTCGCCTTTAATGATCATGCTGCCTGCCAGGTCCAGATTGCCCACGCTGGTATCGATGTCGGTCTCGATCTCGAGTAATGGTTCCACATTGAAACAGTTGTTCATAAACAGCACGACTCCGTCGATCTCCGCCAGTACTTTACTGCCGTCTTCACTCAATACAACACCTTCTCCAAGAAGGGGTTCAGCCTCTTCACCGGGAGTCCCTGAAACAGGCGTGCCTCTCACGCAGACGCCGTCCTGCGAATCTGTGGGCGGCATGATCTCGCTGATCACAGCGCCTGCCTTAGCCGTTTGCAGCCAGCCAAGGTCACGATAGTCGATCGTACCATCGGGCCTTTCCGTCAGTTTTATCCCGACTTCTCGCCGGAAAAGGTCGATCACCTCGCCGTCCTTACCGTCAATGGGAGACGTACCGGCAGCTACCTGTACGATCGCGAGGTATTTTTGCGCGCTTATTAAGGCATCGATCCTTTTGTCGTCGATGATCCCATACGACACTTCGGCGTCGCTCAGCGCTTCAGAGAAGTCCACCTTTGTGAAACCTCTGCCTCCGTGCAGCGGAGGAAGCGCAAACAAGAAAGCGTTCAACTGGTCGTCCGGCGTCATTATCAGGCAAACCGAATCCACAGCGGCTGGGGATGCTTCCTCTGCGCTGTCTTCGGTAGTGTCACTGCCGGAAACGGTAATTCCGATATCGGAAGCTGTTGCGCCGATGCCGGAAGAGTAATCGCTCCGGGCTTTCGAAAATGGTTTTTGGGCCATGGCTTTAATTCCGCCCCAGCAATCCGGTTCCTTCGCAAGCCTTTGGTCGATCCTTATCAATAGTTCCCGCTGCTCATCATTGGGTAACTCGTCATTCTCCGTGAACACAACAAGGCTGTAACATCCGTCGTCGTCCTCCACCGGCGGCACCCCGTGGTAATATTCATATATTTTATATAGAGTGCTGCCCTGCACTCTTATCATATTATCTTTTTCCCGCTGCGCAAGTTCTTCCGCCGCACGCGCCTTCTCGGCTTCTATTGCCTCGAGTTCCTCCGCGCCCGGCTCTTCCACGCACTGCTGTTCAGGAGGCTGCGATACATCTCCGGAGACATTCCGCCTGAACAGTGAGTTGAAGAATGATTTTTTTTCTTTAGCGTTTTCTGTATTTTTCATATGGCAATACCCCTGAAGCAGCTTGTCAGCAGTGAGTTGTCTGGTATCATTATAGCCCTGATGTTAAACGTATTCAAGACATATTTCAACAGTTTAACTTGCATAGCATGGGAAATCGGCATATAATGTAGAAAAATGTATAAATCAGGGGGGGACTTGTATGCCGGATTATGACAAACTTGCTAAACTAGCAAAAGAATGCGGGTTTACCCACAGTGCGCCGCTGGACGTTACGACGCTTGAATTCCTGCAGGACGTTCGGGATATGTGCAACGCAAAACAATGCAACAGGTACGACAAATCATGGGCGTGCCCGCCTGCCTGCGGAACACTTGAAGAAATGCGCGAAAAGGTCAAAGGTTTCACCGGCGGACTGCTCGTGCAAACAGTGGGTGAACTGGAGGACAGCTACGACTGGGAGGGGATCCAGGAAGCTGCGAAACGCCAGAGCGGAAGTTTCGGGCGCATGTGGGACGAACTCGAAAAAGAATACGCATCCATTTTTGCCATGGGGACCGGAGGATGCATAAAGTGCGAAACATGCTCCTACCCCGACGCCCCGTGCCGGTTCCCGGACAGGATGGCCGCGTCGATGGAAGCGTGCGGCTTGTTTGTCAGCAAGGTCTGCACCGACAACGATCTGGCCTATAATTATGGGCCAAATAAAATGGCGTTTACAGCATGTTTTCTTGTAGATTGATAAGGTCAGGTTGATGTTGCTTACGGCAGCGGTATGATCGCAGCGGTATGTGAAAGGGATGAACGTTGTGCAAAAAATGATTTTTGTAGTTGACGACAATGACATAAACCTGGCAGTAGCGGGAGAGGCGCTCGATGCGTATTACCGTGTGATGACGCTGCCTTCGGCAGCAAAAATGTTTGCGCTTCTGGAAAAAGTTGATCCTCCCGACCTTATCCTTCTTGACATTGAGATGCCGGAAATGAACGGATTCGAAGCGCTGAGCCTTCTGAAAAGCAATAGTAAATACGCCGACATACCGGTGATATTTCTGACCAGCATGACGGACGCCAACATTGAAGTCCGGGGTTTCCAGCTCGGCGTAGTCGACTTCATAACAAAACCGTTTTCCGCTCCTGTGCTGCTGAACCGCATCAAGACCCATCTGGACATAGACGACATCATACGCGAGAGGACGTCGCAGCTAAACAGCCTGAAAAACGGGATAGTGTTCGTACTGGCGGACATGGTCGAGAATCGCGACGAGGGCACAGGCGGACATGTGGAACGCACGACCATGTACATTGAAATACTGGTAAACGCGATGATCGCAAACAGCAAGTATACCAATGAAATAAGCGGTATGGATACGGAATCGCTCATTACGTCGGCGCGTTTGCACGACGTCGGAAAAATATCCATATCAGATGTGATCCTAAACAAGCCCGGCAAGCTGACAGAAGAAGAATTTGAAAAGATGAAACATCACACTATTGAGGGCGAGAGGATAATAAACCAGATCGTTTCCCGTACTGATAACGTGGAATTTTTACGCAACGCGAAGCTGTTCACAAACGCGCACCACGAACGCTGGGACGGCAAGGGTTACCCTTATGGCCTGACAGGGGATGATATCCCGATGCAGGGGCGGATCATGGCGATTGCCGATGTATACGACGCGCTGATATCGGAGCGTCCATATAAGAAAGCTTTCTCCCATGAGGAAGCGTGCAGAATCATAGAGGAGGGCGCCGGAACGCAATTCGATCCGGACATTGTTAAAGTATTTCTCAGTGTTGAAGATGATTTTTCACAGGTGGAGAAAACTATGGTGATTGGTGATTAGGATGCAAGAAATCATTAAGAACGACAACGAACTGTGCGTCGGCTGTAACAGATGCGTGCGCGAGTGCCCAATGGAAATGGCCAATATCACATATCAGGACGAAGCCGGGAATATCAAGGTCAAACTTGACTACGAAAAATGCATAAACTGCGGGCGGTGCCTTTCCGCGTGCAAGCATAAGGCGCGGATCTATGACGACGACACCGGGCGGTTCTTTGACGACCTCGCTTCCGGTATATCCATATCGGTGATCGCGGCGCCATCGATCCGGACGAATATTCCTGAATATAAGCGGCTGTTTACATATCTGAAAAAAAGCGGCGTCAACAAGATATATGATGTATCTTATGGCGCCGATATCTGTACATGGGCGCATATAAGGCATATCGAAAAAAACGGAGCGAAGCCGCTGATCACGCAGCCATGCCCGGCGGTAGTTTCTTACTGCGAGATATACCGGCACGATCTGCTCGAGTACCTGTCCCCTATCCACAGCCCTATGGCGTGCACAGCCATCCATATGAAGCAATACGAGGGGATGACCGACCGCATCGCCGCGATTTCGCCGTGTATAGCAAAGTCTGATGAGTTTTCCGCAACAGGATTGGCGCAGTACAACGTGACATTTGTCAAGCTGTGCGAATACATGGAAAAACACGGTATCGTGTTTCCGGAAGAGGAGACCGGTTTTGACAATGAAAGCGGCCTGGGCGCCATGTATCCAACGCCCGGCGGGCTGAAGGAAAACATAGAGTATTATCTGGGAAAGGATATCCATATATCCAGCGCGGAAGGTTTTGGCATATTCGAAAAACTGAATACTTACGCCAAGGTTGATAAAGAGATACTGCCCGAAGTTTTCGACGTACTTAGCTGCATTGAAGGCTGCAACATCGGTTCCGCCTGCAGCCACGAAAGCAATATATTTGAAATCGACCATGTTATGAAAAACAGCCGCAAAACGGCTATGAAGAACAGGGATAAGGAACGATCCGCAGCGATATTAAAAGAATATGATGAAAAGTACGATCTTGCGAGCTTTTTGAGGGAGTACTCCCCGGTCGACATATCGCATCCTGAACTGACCGACGAAGATATCGAAAATGCTTTTGAACTGCTGGGAAAAGACGATTTTGAAAAACGGAATGTCAATTGCAGCGCGTGCGGCAGCGAGACCTGCTACCAAATGGCGAGGAAACTTGCGCTTGGCGTCAACATCCCGGTCAATTGTATCGTTAAGGCGATGGAAGACGCCAGGGCGGCTCACGAGGAGAATCTTGAATTTTTCACAAAGATCGTGTCGATGGAGAAGACGCGCGAAGCGGTCGAGCAGGAACGGAAAATGATGCGGGAAGTCAAGAGGAGGGACACGCTGCTGGAAACTGTGAGCCGTGTAGCGGATATCCTGCTCGCAACGGAAAACAGCAGTAATATAGGGGACTCGATCTCGAAAAGCATTGAACTTGTCGGGCACGCGGTGGACGTCGATCACGTCCAGATATGGAAAAACGACGATATAAACGGCCAGCTTCACTATGTCAATACCTATGCGTGGAGCAGCGAACTTGGTAAAAAAATCAAGTCCGTTCCGCTGGGGCTGGAATTTCCTTACAGCGCGGCTCCCGGATGGGAGAAGATATTCACAAGCGGAGAGCATATCAACAGCCCGATCTCTAAACTGCCGCTGGAGCAGCAAATCTTTCTGGAAGGTTATGACATAAAGACCATCGCAATGATCCCTCTTTTTATTCACGGCCAGTTTTGGGGCTTTTTCGACCTGAGCGACTGCCATCAGGAGCGTTATTTCCTTGAGGATGAGATAAACATCCTGCGAAGCGCAAGCTTGATGATGGCAAACGCGCTGCTGCGCGACGAAGCGATGCGCAGTATCCGCGTTGCCGTGGAAGAGGCAAGGGCGGCAAACCAGGCAAAAAGCATGTTTCTCAGCAATATGAGCCACGAGATTCGCACCCCGATGAACGCCATACTCGGTATTACGGAGATCCAGTTCCAGAATGAAACGCTTTCGCCGGAAGCCAAGGAAGCGTTCGATAAAATATACAGTTCGGGAGACATGTTGCTTGGAATAATCAACGACATACTTGACCTTTCGAAAATTGAAGCAGGTAAACTGGAACTTGTCATAGGCAGCTACAACACAGCCAGCATGATAAACGACACGGCACAGCTCAATATGATGCGCATAGGCAGTAAGCCGATCGAGTTCAAGCTGGAGGTTGATGAGAATTTTCCGGCTATGCTGCAAGGCGACGAACTGCGTGTCAAGCAAATTCTTAACAATCTTCTATCCAATGCTTTCAAGTACACTGAAAAAGGCCGCGTGACCCTTGGGGCGTCGGTGGAGCAGGGCGTGAACCCGGACAGATCCGGCGTCGCTGTAATATTCCGGGTGAGCGACACAGGGCAGGGCATGACTAACGAACAGATTGAAAGACTGTTCGACGAGTACACCCGGTTCAACCAGCAGGCGAACCGAAGTACAGAAGGTACCGGGCTGGGCATGAGTATTGCTCAAAATATTATTCGCCTGATGAACGGAAGTATTAACGTTAAAAGCGAACCCGGAAAAGGGACGGTCTTCACAGTGCGTTTGCCGCAGGGAAGCGTTGGCCCCGAAGTACTGGGCAGGGAACTTGCGGAGAATCTGCGGCAGTTCCGCCTCAGCAGCAAGGAGCAGATGAAAAGAGTGCAGATCTCCCGTGAGTCAATGCCGTATGGCAGCGTACTCATAGTGGATGACGTGGAAACGAACATATACGTAGCCAAGGGGCTGCTGGCCCCGTACTCACTAAAGATCGACTCCGCGGACAGCGGGCCCAAAGCCATCGAAAAGATAAATAATGGCGCCGCGTACGACATCGTTTTCATGGATCACATGATGCCGGGAATGGATGGCATAGAAGCGACGAAAATCATAAGGGGTCTAGGATATAAAGGCACCATCGTGGCGCTGACGGCGAATGCCCTTGCGGGGCAGGCCGAGATATTTCTTGAAAACGGGTTCGACGACTTCATATCGAAACCAATCGACCTCCGACAGCTCAACACAGTTTTAAACAAATTCGTACGCGATAAAAAACCGGCGCAAGGCGGAACAATGGCGGTCAGCCCCGCCGTGCTGCCGAACGGGCAGGCAACTGACGAGCCGGCGCAGCCGCCAACCGACCCGCCAACCGACCCGCCGATCGACCCGCCGATCGACCCGCGGTTTGCGGAGATATTTGTCAGAGACGCAAACAAGGCGTTAGCCGCTCTGGAAAATATTTGTGAAAATGACACATTCGGCAGCGAAGATGGTATGAGGTCGTATATTATCAACGTCCATGGCATGAAAAGCGCACTCGCAAACATTGGTCAAACGAAGCTGTCAGGGTTAGCGGCGGAGCTGGAACTCGCGGCGCGAAACGGAGACACCGGTATGTTATCACCGGGGACCAGGGAGTTTAACAAGCAGCTCCGCGCTTTGACCGAAAGGCTCGTGCCGAAGCCGGCGGCAGAAAAAGGCGCGCAAGAGAAAGAAGACCGTCAGTATCTGCTCGGGAAATTGAAGGCGGTCAAGGCGGCGTGCGAAGAATATGATAAAAAAACCGTGAAAGATATTTTAGCCGGACTTGAAGAAAAAACCTGGTCGCAACCGACTGCTGAGATCCTGGAAACGCTGGCCGAGCACCTGCTCCACAGCGATTTTGAAGAAATAGCGGTCATTGTTGACAAAATAATTAGTGCCTGACGCGGGGGGTGATATCCGTTTGTGTTGTCGGAATGAACAGCGCAAAAGGAGACTCCCCTTGCGCTGCTGTGCGCTGCTGTTTTGGTGAGTCCCTATGGAAAGCAAATGTAAAACCAGATATCCGGTTTTGTTAGTCCACGGAGCGGGGATCCGCGACAGAAAACGCCCGAACTACTGGGGACGGATCCCAAAAACTCTTCAGAGGGAAGGCGCGGTCGTATATCACGGTCAACAGGACAGTTGGGGAACTATTGAGCATAACGCTCAAATGCTGAAAAATAGAGTAGAATCGATAATCAGACAGACCGAATGTGAAAAACTGAACGTAATAGCCCACTCAAAAGGCGGACTCGAAACACGTTACCTGATTTCCTCGCTCGGAATGGAGAACAAGATCGCGAGTCTGACAACTGTCGGCACGCCGCACCGGGGAGTCGCCGTTATGGATACTCTTCTCAAGGCGCCGAGGTTTATATTTAAAGCATTAGCGTTACCGGTCAATGCGTTTTCCAGGCTTTTTGGAGACACGAAGCCTGATTTTTACAACACATGCATACAACTATCAAAGCAGTACGCCGTGCAGTTCAATGAGAAAAATCCGGATTCCGGCGTGGTATACTGCCAAAGCTATGCGGCTGTCATGAAAAACTCATTCAGTGATTTTCTATTGATATTGCCGCATTTTGTTGTAAGCAGGTACGAAGGCGAAAACGATGGGCTGGTAGCCGTGACCTCGGCGCAATGGGCGCGCTTCAGGGGAACACTCACGGGAGCGACAAGACGCGGCGTTTCTCATGCCGATGAGGTAGACCTGAGGCGAAGGAATCTCACGGGCAAAAAAGGCCTCGCGGGAGTATCTGACATTCGCGACGTTTACGTAGAGATAGTAAGCGGCCTGAAAATGATGGGGTTGTAGGGTATCATGGGCGCAAGCCTGAAACGAAATGCCATCTGAAGCAAATCGACAAACTGCAGCATACCGCGGCAAAAGTAATGCCGGCGTGCTTAAGCAGGAGCATTCTCAGTTCCACATCGCGCGGCGACGGCGCGGCCTGCAGAAACTCACGCAGCCCGCTTGACGCCTGCCGCATAAGCGACGCCCAAAACGAGAAGTCGCTCCAGCGTGTGGGGGTTGACCATGCGGGTAATGCCCCGAGTATTGACGGCAGTACGATGGCAAAAACGATCAAAGCGGCGAAAAAGAGCGGGGACCGGGTCGCCGGGAAACGCTTGCCGGCAAAACTTACGATCATCGACACTCCATATACAGCCGGTATCAGCAGCGGCAGTACAGACATAACTCCGGCAACCGAAGATGTGCCGGTCATTACTATTGAATCCGGCTTTCCGAGTCCGGCGGAGGATGCGTAACTCAAAGCGTCGCTGCGAACAGCATCGGCGGGGCCTCCCGTCAGTTCAACGGCGCTCCAGCTCTGAGTTATGTCCTCGTCACGGAAAGATATCAGCGCAAGTTCGCGCCCGCTTTTAAATACGCCGCGTACGACGCGTTCGCTCCCGTCCGCTTGTATCGTCATACCTACAACGTCGCCGCTTCCCCAGAGCCGCCAGGCAAGCGTGTCTGATACTGCGCAGCCGATACTGTCCATCACACCAGGCGCCGCGCCTCTGAGGTATGTTGCAGGCCATACAAGGGCTGCTTCTCCGGAAAACGCGATACAGTCGGCGCTCGCGGAAACAAACTCGCTTTCGAGCGCAGCTGTGTACGCTTTCCAGAAAGTTGGCCAGAACACATTTTCAGCACTTTTTGAAATAGAGTATTGGCGGGCCGCGTATGCGGCTTGTCCGCTTATTGGCGCGCTGTAGCGAAGTGAAACGGATGAGTACTGCCTGACGGCGCTTCGGTTTACAAGGCTAGCAACCAGCAGTACGGCAAGCGCGCACCAAAGCAAACCGTCAGCGATGGACCGTCTCCACGCCCCGCGTTCCACTCTCAGCAATCCCCGTTTCCTGTACACTAACTTGACCTCTATCTCCTAATTCTCGTTGACCCTGACCCTGTCGCCGGCAGCCACCGCCTTGCTGCTGCCGCTTATCACCTGGCTTTCCCGGTTGACCGGTCCTCTGACGGAAACTGTGTCGCTGTCCGACGCCGCAACGTTGACGTTCACACGCGTTACGATATTTTGCAACCCGAGAACAGTGCTTTGCTTTTCTACTGTGAGGATGTAATAGCCTGTATTATCAGAGTGCAGGGCCGAAACCGGTACGCACTGGTCATAGTTGCCGCTGCTCAGAACGACCTGGACCTCGGCCCTTTGGCCCTGCGACCAGTCACTCCCGGGCAAACGGATCGTAACGGTGACCCTGTCGTTCGCGTCAGGCATCGAAATACCGGAAACAGTGCCCGTCACAGTCGGCGTAAAATACATGGAGCCGCCGCCGGCGGTGACCTCGCATTCGTCTCCGACTATAAGCTTGTCAGCGTCAGACTTACTCAGTTGCGTTGACGCTTCAAACCCTTTTGCGCCGTCCATGAACGAAACCAGCGGGGATTTGCCCGTAACGCTCCCTTCCGCTATGACCGACGATACAGTGCCTTCTATGTCTGAGTACAACATATGACCGTTTCTGGACAGCGCTTCAAGCGCGTCGACGATCACTTTCTGCGCGTCGATATCGAGCCGCAGAGACGACGCGTTCATATTATTCTGCGCCGTACTCTCAACTATCTGCTGCTCGCTTTTTTCGTAGTTCTGTTCGGCGTTTGACAGTGAAATTTCGGCGTCCTCTACGCGGCGTCTGGCCGATTGCAAGTTCTCCTGCGCCCTGCTTTGCGCGCTTTCAAGCGCTTCACGGGTCCTGTCAATCGTATTTTGCATCGTTTCTGATTGTTGCTGCGCGTTTCTTTGAAGATCCAGCTCCGCTTTTTCATACGCGATCTCCGCGTCTTCCAGGCGCCGGGCTGCTGAGAGCAGATTGTCCTGCGCTCTGCTCACCGCGCTCTCAAGCGCTTCGCGCGCTCTGTCGACTTCATTTTGCCATACGTCCTGCGCCTGCTGCCTGTTTTTACTGTAATCCTGCCCGGCTTTTTCCAGGGCGATTTCGGCGTCCTCGATACGGCGGCTTGCGGAAACAAGGTTTTCATCCGCCCGCCTTTGCGCTGATGCAACGGAGTTCCATGCCTGATCGATCTCACGGTCTCCGGCTCCCGACACTTCGAGGGCGTACAGCGTGTCCCATGCCGCCGATACGTCGGCGTTACCCTGTGACCGGGTCGAGGTGTAGTCCTCTTTTGCCCTCTGTAAACTCCTCTGCGCCGACTCGACCTGACTATGATCGACGTCGTTTGGCAGGCTGTTTTCTGCTTCAAGTAATGAGTCTTCGGCGGCAGCTATGTCTGATTCGCCCTGCGCTTTTGTACTGTCATAATCCTCCTGCGTCCGTTGGAGGCTTCTGACCGCGTTCTGCAGCGCTGTGACGTCAGGATCGTCGGCGTCATCGTCCAGTGCCTCATTAAAAGCCGCCCTCGCGGCAGCGACTTCGGCTTCACCCTGCCGCCTGGTGGTTTCATAATCATCCTGCGCCCGCCTTAAGCTTCGCAGTGCTGTCTCTATGGACGAAACGTCGACGGTGTCCGCGCGGTCGTATCTTTCAAGGTCGAAAAGCATTTTATCCAGGCTAAGAGTCTCTCGTAAGAGTTTTTCCGCCACCTCATCCGGATCAAATCTGGCGATCACGTCCCCGGTGTTCACATTCTGCCCGACGCCCGCCAGCATCTCCGTTACTGTCAGCCCTTCCGGGACCGTGACGTCGAGGGTATCCCTTGAAGAAACAGTCGCGCTGCCTGTTACCGCCTCTACAATGCTGCTCCGCGACGGCGTGGAAATATCGACTCTGGCAAGCGTTGCCGCGCTTGTCCCTCTGGCTATAAGCGTCAGAGCCAGAAGCAGGGCAAGGAACTTAAAGATATTCCCGGCGGCCCGGCGCTGCCCGGGGTCCGCCCCGCGTACAAACTCAGCGAACCGCTTTGTTACACCCTTTGGGTGTAAAGAGTGTGGAGTGTGAAACGAGCCGTTCCGGCGCGGGGTGGAGTGTGGAGTTGCACAACCAGGATTGTTCTGCATTTCAGCAACTCCATGCTCATAATTCGAAGTCATATCAGTTTGATTTTCCATGATCACAATCATTCCTCTTATTCACAAAGTAGTAGTTTTGTTTTTTATTCCAATTGCAACTTAATTCTTTTGATTCAACAATGCAGCGCGCAAGAATTGAGGTATTAACTAACTCCACACTCCACTCTTCACACTCCACACTGCGCGCAGCGCGCAAGATTTGAAGTATTAATTAACTCCACACTCCACTCTTCACACTCCACACTGCGTGCAGCGCGCGATCACTCTTTGATCCCTGTGGCCTGGATGCCTAATTCGAGGTATTTTTGGCCGAACAGGAAGATCAGCGCTGCGGGTAAAAGCATAAGCAGCGAGGCTGCCATCGCGAGCCCCAGCTTTTCAGTAACTATCTGCGGAAGATAGAGCGACAGCGGCCAAAGCGCGGAGTCCCTGAGAAATGTCATCGGCTGCTCGATAGCGCTCCAGCATTCAAGAAAACCCAGAACAAGCGCCGACAAAACACCGGGCAACCCGACAGGCAGGCCGATGTGTAAAAAAGTTCTGAAAAACCCCGCTCCATCTATCGCCGCCGCCTCAAGGAGCACGCGAGGCACGGCGTCAAACCCCCTCATCATTACGAAGACCGGAAATGCCGAAAAGGCAAAGGGGGTTATGACTGCCCAAAGCGTGTCCATAAGGCCGAGCCGCTCAATAACAAGATAGTTCGGCACCATCGTAACTTGAAACGGCATCAGCATCAAGGCTATATAAACTGTCGTAATGAGCCTGCGCCCGCGAAACCGGAGGCGGCTCAACGCCCACGCAGCAGGGGCGCCGATCAGGAGCTGCCCCAGTACGGACGGGATTACCAGCTTGAACGTATTCCAGAACATCATAAAAAACTGCGGTGTGTCGAGAAGCAGTTCGACGACCGGCTGAAGCGTCGGCCATGACGGAAGCAGAGGCCATTTGGCGCTTCCCTGTGTCCCGGAGAGCGCCGGTCCTACAGTTTCGGTCAGTTCTTCAAGCGACATAAGGCTGCCCATCACCATGAACCATATGACCCACCACACAAGCAGGGCTATGGCGGTGAGCAGTATCAGTTGTGGAAAGCGGCTTCTTTTCATGCTTTTGTCCTTGTAAATGATGCAAAATTTAGAATGCAAAGTGTAAAATGACATTATCGCTGCGCGAGTGTTTACTTTAATGTACCGTCATTCACTCAACACTCCACGCTCAACTCCGCGCGCCTCCGGCACGCCTATTCCGTCTCCCTGAAAAGCCTTTGCAAAACCACAATAATAACAAGAAGTACCAGGCTGAGCAACGTCGCCGCCGCGCAAAGACGGGTTATATCAAGTTCCCTGAACCAATTATTAAAAAGATGCTGCAGAAGATATATCGAGTCGTGGGGATACGACCCCGCCACCAGATACGCTTCCCTGAATACTTTAAACCCGTTGAGCAGGGAGAGGATGGACACGAGACCCACCGTAGGCAGAAGGCTTGGCAGAGTAATGAAACGAAAGCACTGCCAGGAATTCGCTCCGTCCACCCTTGCAGCCTCGTACAGGTTGGCGTTGATTCCGTCCAGCCCCGCCAGCCAAAGGATCATATCGTATCCGTTGTTTTTCCACAGATATGTGAAGATCAGCACCCAAAAAGCCGCGGAAGTTCCCATGAAGTCTACGGGCTGCAAACCGAGAACCGACAAAACAGTGTTAGCCAGCCCGTTTTTGTGGAACATCACCTGCCAAAGAAGTACAATACTCGCTACAGGAACAGCCATCGGCAGCAGATATGTCGTCTTGAATGTTTTACCGCGCGGGCGGACCGAGCGTATCAGCAAAGCGACAACGAGGCTTATAACGAGCAGCAGCGGGATGCATACGGCAATGAACTTGGCTGTGTTGGCAGACGCCAGACGGAAAGCGCTGTTACCAAGTACCGAAGCATAACCGTCGAGCCCGATGAAATTCTTGCCGCGCGCGTCATAGAAACTCCGGCGTACAGTCTCGATAAACGGGACCAGAAAGAAAGCCGAAACGCCTACCAGGCTCACGCCCATGAAAGCCAGAGCGGCGCGCCCCTCGCCTTTCCTGCCGACGGAAGGCTTAACTCGCGGTGTTCCGCGATTCCGGCGCATCAGGCCGGGGCACGGCTGCGGCTCTTTGATATCATTGCCCGTCTGTCCGGGCGCCGTATCAAGCTCTTTCCGCGAGGTAGTTTTTAACATTTTGCTCAATTTCTTTCACGGCTCCCTCAACATCTGTTTCACCCTTACAAAGTCTTTCGACAGTGGCCCACATCATGTCTGTCAGGACGATATCGTCCACGGACGGAGCGTCGAGCCTCCCGATCAGCGCGTCCATGTCTACGTCAAACGGTTCGCGTTCGCTTTCGGTCAGCATGTCGTTCATGCTTTTGATCTGCGCCGCTATTCCTTCCCTTGTCACCGGTAAGCCCTCGCCATAATTTATCTGCTGCACTTCAACGGAAAGCGCTGCCTTTAAAAATTCAACTGCGAAATCAGCGACTTCCGTGTCTGAAGATATACCTGCTATCGTGGAAGGCCTCCACGCTCCTGGAACCAGGCCGGGGAACAGCTCCATCGAGGAACCTCCCCGATCCATAGTGACTTGTAAAAGCATCAGGTTCCCTGCCGAATACGCGCCGTAATTTGTAATCTGCGACGTATACCTCACAAGCGACCCGGAGAGCGCCGTCGCGCGCCCGCCGCTTGAAAAAGCTATGCCGATCCCAAACGCGGACCCTTCATCGGCGTCGGCCAAAGAATATTTGTCGCTTATCGACTTTATCGCATGCAGGTACTGACTGAGCGAATCGGTATCGAGCCTGTTTTCCCTGATGATCGCGGGTGCGCCGGACATCCACATTATATTGCACAACTCTTCCAGATCTTCAAAATACAGTTCGGAGCGCTCATCTTCCGGAACGCCGCCAAAAGGCCCGCCGCCTCCCGGTCTGAGTACGGGGGTGTCATTGCCGCTGACAACGACGTTCACCAGGTCGTTTAGCGTGCGCGCCCTGTCAAGCGCGTCCGCGCTGCCCATCAGCACGGGTACCAGGAACTGCGTCGGCAGACAGTACATCTTACCGTCGTTGACATATGCCGAAAGGAGATTCTGATAAACGGCCCCTGTGTCCAGCAAGCCTGACAGTTCCAGAAGGATGCCCCTGTCGGCATAACTATCAGCGGGGCATCCGTCCAGTATGATAACATCAGGCCCGCTGCCGTTCAGTAGCCGGGTGTTCAGCGTCTTTACGGCGTCTGATACCGATACAGCGCTGCTCCCGCCTGCGGCGATCTCATATGTGATATATGAATCGGGATTCTTTTTTCGAAGTTCCGATATTGCGGCGCGGACAAACGCGTTTTCCTCAAGAGACCAAACCGTCAACGTTTTTGCCGGATCTATCCCGGCATTTTCGTCCCATACGTATTTATACAGCCGGGTCGACTGCATGTTTTCGAGCATACTCACTACAAGGGAGCCGTCGTCAAGTACAAAAACCGACGAGGCTGTGCTGTTAGGCGAACCGATGGAGTATGCTGTACCCTCGAGAACTGTGCCTACGTCGCCCCCTGCGCTGCACAACAGCAGGTCTCCGCCGTAAAGGGCGTACAGGCTGCCGGCGCCTGCGGCAGCCAATACGCCGCCGCCGAATACCATGGATGGCATCGCGAACAGATTTCCGCCTCTGCCGCCGTCGCCGAGATTCAAAGCGACTGTGCTTGATGAGGAACCGTCGCTGAGGCTGAACCACCTTACGCTCCCCTGCGCATCCATGATATACAAGTTTTCTCCGTCAGCTGCCGCGGCGGAAGCGTTTTCAACAGGCAGTTCCGAGATCTGCCTGCCGGTGGAGAGTTCATAAAGCGCCGGCTTCCTTGACATAGGGCCTATAGCTGTTCCGACATTGTAGGAACTGTTCCCGCTTTGCGGGGTTGCTCTCTGCGGCCCGGAACTTTGCGGCCCGGAACTCTGCGGGTCGGAATCCTGCGGCCCGGAGCCTTGTGGCCCGGAGCCGAATACAGTCGCAGGTTCCGCGCCGTCAGGCAGCGGCGCGCCTTGTATTGTCACTTCCTGCATCACAAAGTTCTGCTCGCCTTCGGACGCCTCCGCGCCGGGTTCCTCTCCGGTCGGCGAACTCACGGTTTGATTGGGCTGGCCTATGGGGCGGCCACCCTGCATACTTATCCCGCCGATCATATAGTCGAGCAATAAACGGTCGTTTCCAAGACACTGGATGAGCATGATCGAAACGTTATCGCCATTTGCAACAGCTTTGTCAATATCTTCAACAGGGTAGTGCTCGCTGTTCCCGTCAGGCTCTATCAACACCAGCCCCTCGTCCTGTATGAACGCAAGAAGCCTGCCGTCCGGCAGAAGGGCGCCCGTGCGTATATTCAGATATCGTTCTGTGTTTATTGCTCTGCTTGCGGCCGGACCCGGCGACCCGCTCCAGCTTAAGCCGCCGTCGGCGCTGTCGTACCTCATTTGCAGACCGACGCTGAAGCATACCAGTGAGCCGTCTGCAGTGAGGAAACTCATGAACCACCCGTCGATAGGCGGGGTGACGTCGATTTCCACATATCGTCCGGGCTTGTCTCCCGAACTATCCTTATTCTTTCCGCCTTTATTGCACGCCGCCAGGAGAACAAAGCTTGCCGCAAGCAGCAGGCATACTATTTTTTTTAATAGCTTCATATTCATTTGCTCCGTTTCATTTTTGAGTATCCGGATTTATGCGAGCAGTATACGGGGCGAACCTGAAATGAAACTTGAATGATGGCGGAGAGCGGAGAGTGGACGACGGCAGAAAAGTGTAGTACAATCGTTTCAGGTTCATTTCAGCTTCACATAGTATGTTGATTCCAAATGTGACTCTGATTACACGGATTATTACAACGGAAGCATCGTCGCGAGGCGGCTTCCGCAGAAAGCCGTTGAATGCATATGAAAGTCTTAATGGTTGAGGATGAACGCGATCTTGCAGAGGCTGTTAAAACAGTTCTGCAAAAAAACAATTTCGCCGTCGATGTAGTTTTCGACGGCGAATACGGGTTGGATTGCGCGCTCACCGGAATCTATGATTTGGTCATACTTGACGTTATGCTTCCGAAGATGGACGGCCTGCGGGTACTTAAAGAAATGCGGAACGGCGGCGTCATGACCCCGGTTCTCATGCTGACCGCGCGCGGAGACGTGCGGGATAAAGTTCTGGGTCTTGACGGAGGAGCGGACGACTATCTGCCAAAACCGTTCCATATGGACGAACTGCTGGCGCGTCTGCGGGCTCTTGCAAGGCGCAAACCCGAACTGCAGATCGACGGTATCGTCCCGCTCGGAGCGTTCAGCTTCAACCCACGGTCGCTTACTATCACAGGGAACGGGTGTGAAATCGGGTTGACGTTAAAAGAATCCCAGCTTCTCGAACTGTTGCTCAGCCGCGAGGGTAATTATGTTTCGAAAGATACGATAATCGAAAAGCTGTGGAGTTATGACGCGGATGTGACGGACAGCCACGTAGAGAGCCAGGTTTCGCTGCTGCGAAAAAAACTGGCTTCCACCGGCGGAGAACTATTAGTAAAATCATCGCGCGGTGTTGGCTACCGTCTGGAATTAGGAGTTAGGAGTAACGCGCCGTAACGGCGCGCAGGAGTTAGGAGTAACGCGCCGTAACGGCGCGCAGGAGTTAGGAGTTAGGGGACGGGAGTTACGTGGCACGGAGGACATGGAAGCGCGGAGGACAGAGAGGCAAGTGGACGGGGTGTGAGGGACATGGCGCTCAAGGGGAGGATTGCAAAACAATGTTTAGAAAAACCCGCAACAGGATCATGCTGCTGAATATGGCGATGGTCTCGGCTGTGGTCATAATCGCTTTTGCGGTGGTTTTTGTAACAGTATATACGCAGGAACGCTCCTCAAACCGCGAAAAGCTGCTGAACTATATCATCCCGCACATAACTGTCGCCGGGGGCCCTTTCAGGCGTGAAACGATACACGCGGAGCCGCTGCCGGACGGGCTTAGTGTTTACGGATTCGCTCAGCGCATCGTTCCCGGAGCAGGGCTGTCATTTTCTCTGCTCGTCGACAGCGACGGTAATTTAGTGGAAGTCAACTCAATGGTCGATCTCCCCGAAACACTTTATAAACAGGCTGCTTTTGAAGCGATGAAAACCAGCAGGCGAGACGCGACGGTTATGCTGGGCGGGCGGACATGGCAATACGCCGCCTCGCCGATAACGGTCGAGTTCAGGGAATCGAGCAACATCGCCTTTGTGGTTTCCGGCGCCTACAGCGACATAAGATTTTTGGACGTCACGGACTCTCACCGGATGCTCTGGTCGCTGGGTCTCACATTAGCCGGCCTTGTGATAGTGATACTGGTTGCATTTTTCTTCATAAGCCGCTTCTTTGCCAACCGCGCAATACAGCCAATGGAAGAAGCGTTTGAAAAGCAGAGCAGATTCGTGGCAGACGCTTCACATGAACTGAAAACGCCGCTGTCGATAATCACAGCCAACTGCGGAGTATTATACGCCGGTAAAGATGAGACCATGGAAAGCCAGATCAAGTGGGTAGACAGCATAACGCGCGCTGCGGACAGGATGGCCGGGCTCGTCGGCGGTCTGCTGTCTTTAGCGCGCATGGAAGATAGCGAGCATATGCTTAGTATTGCTGATTTCGATTTGAGCGCCGCGGTACACGAAGCCGTTTCAGATATTCAGCAGGCTGCGGAAGAAAAAGGGCTCGTCATCCAAAGGCGGATCGAGCCGGATATCAAACTCAACAGCGACAGGGAGCAAATACAAAAAGTCCTTGCTATTTTGCTCGATAACGCGGTGAAGTATACGGAAAGCGGAGGGGAAGTCGCCGTTTTGCTGAAACCGGACAGGCACAATATAGTGTGCGCAGTCCGTAACGGCGGTATCGCCATACCACGGGAGGAACTGCCGTATCTTTTCGACCGGTTTTATCGCGGCGACCCTTCGCGCACGTCTGAAAACAGCGGGTACGGCCTGGGACTGGCAATAGCGAAGTCCGCCGCAGACCGCCTCGGCGCGAAACTTACGGTCAGCAGCGAGGAGGGGCAGTATACAGAATTCCGCCTTCTATTTGCCTAGTGCTACGAGTTGCAAATAGTCCAGTTATTTGCAATTCGCAGCACTAGGAGCGCTTGCTAAAGCTGCGCTAACGCTCAATGTCTGCCAGGCTGCGTTTGTATTTTGGCAGCGTTATTATGAATATTATCAGCCCCAACCCAATAGGGACAACGGCTGTTTTGTATATCGTCGCGTAATCGAAACCTTTGCGCAGGAAGCCTCCGAGCAGCGGCCCCAGAAAGTATCCGAGGTCTATACCCAGATAAATAGTATTACTGACGACTCCGCGTTTAGTCGGCTCCGCCGTCCGCATACCCATAGCCATAAGCGGCGCCTGCGAAGACCCCAGCCCGACAGCCGCTATGACCGCTCCAATCAATATCATATACAATACAGTGCTGGAGCCGATAATAATATACGAAAGCGCGAAAATTACCAGTCCCGGTATTATTACGCTTTGCGCGCCGAATCTGTCGGTCAGAGCCCCGCTCGCCGGTTTCGTAATGATAAGCACCAGGGCAAGAACCGTAAAGAAAACGCTTATCCCCGCAATACCGCGTTCTTTGCCAAACTCGATCATATACGTAGTATACAGTGAGTAAGCCGCCTGAGTCAGCACCAATATGACCGCTATTGGTATGGCGTGTACGGATAGTATGTTCTTGTACCAGGCGCCCATATCCGCGGTTTCTTCTTTTATTCTCCTGCCGGAACTGAGCATAGTCGTCGGAATGATAGCCAGCGCGTGCATGACCGCGCCGAAGAGAAACAGTAACGTGAATCCAAAGCCTTCTTCCCTTAACCCGGCGCCCCATTGCAGAAGCACGGTGCCGATAGCCGGCGCCGCAGCCGTAGCCACAGCGACTCCGATGCTATAAATACCCATACCGGACCCCATCTTTTCGAGCGGCAGATTGTCGCTGGCAAGCGTCATGATCAACACGCCCAGAAAGCTGTACTCAAGCCCGCTTATGAACCGGAAGATTGCGAATGCTGTAATGTCTTTAAAAAGGGCGTAACCGAGATTTGCAACGAGACCGCAGATAAAAGTAAATATCAGGAGCAGCTTTTTGTCTAGTTTAGTTACCATAGGGCCTGTCAATGGCCGGATAGCAAACGCTATTCCGAAGAACATTCCGGCAAGAAGTCCGGTCAGTTGATCGTTAGCGCCAAGATATTTCGTGTACGACGCCACATGGGGGTTGCCCGCGAAGTGCGCAAAACACTGCAGTGTATTTATAACCATTATGCATATGAAGTTTTTGTTCCATATTTTTGTGATCTCATTGGATTTCTGATCGATAGGCAATTAAGAGCCCTCCAAATACCGGTGTTTCATAAAGAAAGAGACTGGTCAAAGGTTGCGCGGTTTTTGCATGGCGGGGACGTCATTTTTTAAAGGCTTGTATCTGCGATTCGTCGGCTACAATACTATCAGACTAGTTGCTAAGCGTCAAACTGTTTTTCAAATTTCAGTTTTTTCAAGTGCTCCCTGAGTTACTATTCACGCTCAGCCGGGATGGTGTCTGAGCAGTAACTCTGTAAATATTTTTAACTTTTTTTCTTTTTTCTACACTTGACTTCGAAACCGTTCGTGTATATGATGAATTTCGCATAGAAAAGTTGGGAGGTGAGTGTCGGGCGGCAGCCCGGCAAGGATTATGGGGGAAAAAAAGAAGCGTGCCCTGATCAGCGTAATTATTACCTCTGCGGTCACGGTCGCGCTGCTGATAGGTTCAGCAACAGGTATGGCGACATTGATCGACTTTGCTGCGTTACAGCAGGGCGCCGACCAGGACTTTCTGGAAAACTTGCTTTTCAGAAACCTTATCGGCGAGTGCGTCACTCAGATTCCCGGAACGGAAAACAGGCTCAATAACATCATTTTGGCAACCGCATGTGTGAACGGGTATATTCTGGAGCCCGGCGAGGAGTTCTCCTTTAATCGCGTCGTTGGCCAGCGTACGACAGATCGGGGGTTCAGATCGGCGCCCGCGTTCTCAAGCGGGACTACAGTCATGGCTGTCGGCGGCGGGATATGTCAGGTATCCTCGACAATGTACTCTGCGATAATGGACTCGTCCCTCAGTGTAACGGAGAGGCATCCGCACGGTTTGCCGGTGTCATATATACCAAGGGGCAGGGACGCCACAGTCAGTTGGGGCTCTCTGGATTTCAGGTTTCTTAATAATACGGACTATCCGCTGCGAATCGACGCTGAAGTGGACGGGCGCACTCTGACAGTGCGTGTTTATGGAACGATACTCGAAAATGCTCCCGCGGGTTCGCAAACCAGATAATCAAGACAGACGGCAAAAGCGCGACAGCGAAGGATACGCGTATGCGGTTGAGGAGAGTTGACATAAGGTGAAAATAGGGCTAATCGGGCTTAATCAAACAGGGAAAACGACCCTGTTTGATTTGTTGACCGGCAAAAAAGATATTTCGGCGGCAGCCGGCGGAAAGGGTTCGTCAAACATCGGAACCGGTCTGGTACCGGATGATAGAATTGATTTTCTATCCGATCTGTATAAACCCAAAAAGACGACGTACGCCAAAATAGAATTGACGGACGTCGCCGGTTTTTCTGTATCGGGAGACGGCCACAGTTCCGGCGCGACTAAGTTTCTCAACGATGTGCGCCCCTGCGACGCGCTCGTCCACGTGATCCGCGCTTTTGACTCCGGGTCGGTCGTCCACGATTTGGATACGATAGACCCCGCGAGGGATCTGGAAGCCGTCGAAACTGAAATGCTTTTTGCCGACCTTGAGATGATCGAAAAAAGGATAAGCCGTATAAAAACTGGGAAAAAAATAACTAAAGAAAACGCTGAGGAGCTTGAACTTCTGGATCGCTGTTACGACCGGCTGGAAAAGGGCGGCTCTATATTGGATATGGATCTGTCAGAGGATGAGCGGACGTCTATCCGAAGTTTCGCGTTCCTCACGGAAAAGCCGCGACTCGCTGTGGTAAACATGGATGAAAACCAGTGGGAGGCGAAATCATGGCCGGGGCAGGAAGCTTTTCGGACTCTGTGCGCCAGGTTGAACATCCCGCTCCTTGAACTCTGCGTGGAAATGGAACTGGAGATAAGTATGCTGCCGGATGAGGATAAGCAGCTTTTCATGGAGGACATGGGCATAGAGCAGCCGGGTGTAGCCGTATTAGCCAGGGCTGTGTATAGCCTTTTAGGCTTGATTTCATTTTTGACTACTGGCGAGGATGAAGTCCGGGCGTGGACGATCGAGAAAGGAACGGTCGCCAGAAAAGCTGCGGGAAAAGTCCACTCCGATATCGAGCGGGGTTTTATTCGTGCAGAAGTGGTAAAATATGACAGCATTCACGAACTGGGCTCTATGGCGAAGGTAAAGGAAAAAGGGTTATTCCGGCTGGAAGGAAAAGAATACGTAGTCGCCGACGGCGATATAATCAATTTCAGGTTTAATGTTTAGGAAAGTAAAGCCACCGGCGGCGCTTCTTGTCAATACTCATAGAAGTAAAGAGCGTTTGATGCAAATCGAAAAAAACGGGAGGCGTGTTTATGGTTTATATTGCAGCTGCTATTGTTGTTGTAGTGTGTTTTGCCGCTATACTTATAATCAGAGCATTGAGGTTTGTTCCTGCACCCGCAGACGCGGCGGCGCTGTCTGACGCGCCGGTGGACGTTGATTCCGCAGTACGCCATTTATGTGAAGCTGTTACATTCAGGACAATAGCATATCCTGACGAAGACAAGGTGGATTGGGATGAGTTTGCGCGTTTTCACAACTGGCTGGCGGAGGCTTATCCGGCTGTCCACAGTTCCCTGAAGCGCGAGATCGTCAGCCGGGCGAGCCTGCTTTATAAATGGGCCGGGCGGGATCCGGCTTTGAAGCCGTTCGCCATGCTTGCGCATATGGACGTAGTTCCTGTCGAGGAGTCCACTCTGGAAAACTGGACGCACCCGCCTTTTGCCGGCGTAGTCGACAATGACACGGTATGGGGCCGAGGCGCTAATGATATGAAAAATCAACTCGTCGCGATATTTGAAGCCATTGAGACTCTGCTTAACGAGAGCTTCACTCCCGAACGCGACGTGTATATCTGTATTGGCCATAACGAGGAAGTACAGATTGGAGATCGATCCGGGGCGCGCGCGATGGCCCGGCTTCTTCAGCAGCGGGGGGTTCGGCTCGAGTTTGTTTTTGACGAGGGCGGCGCGATTCTGGAGAATCCTCCGTTTGGTTTGTCGAAACCTGTGGCTATGATCGGCCTTGCCGAAAAGGGTTACACAGACTTTTGCGTGTCGGTACTCGACGCCGGCGGGCACTCGGCGGAACCGCCGCGTAATACGGCGCTCGGCAAACTGGCAATGGTGCTGGCTGCGATAGAGAAAAGGCCTATGAAACAGCGGCTGATATCCCCGGTCACTCTGACTTTCGACGCTCTCGGCAGGTATATGGGATTTACAATGCGCCTTGTGCTGGCGAACTTGTGGCTGTTTAAGCCGTTGGCATTACGCTCGCTTGCGGCGAACAAACAGACGAATTCCATGACGCGCACCACGATTGCGGCGACCATGGCGGAGGCGAGCCCCGCATCGAATATATTGCCGCAGAAGGCTTCGGCTACACTTAACGTACGCATACTTCCCGGAGAGACGTCCGGAGATGTGAAAAGCCACATCGAACGAGTCGCGTCAAAAACCGCCGTGGAGATAGAACTCGACATGCTTAGGGGATCCCCCGCTGTTGGCGAGCGCGTCTCGGCGTGGGCGTATCAGGCTATTTTACGCTACCTGCCTGCCGTGAGGGAAGGCGTCATCCCGGCGCCGTACCTTGTGACTGGCGCGACCGACTCTCGCGAATACGAGCCTGTCGCGGATGAGATATACCGATTTTACCCGTTTATACTGAGCGAAAGCGAACTTGACGCCATGCATGCCACGGATGAGCGGATCCGCCGCGAGAGCCTTGCCGGAGCGCTCCGGTTCAATTATCATTTCATTAAGGAAGCAAGTTCCGGGTCAAGAGGTTAGACGCCATATGACTAGAGATGTAAAGGACATAGCATTTTATGGACGATATTGAATCCTATGGATTAAAAATCGGCAAAAGGACGTTTATCAGCACGGCGGTCATGCTGCTGTGCGTGATGATTTTCGCGTTTATCCTCACTCGGACGGTTCCTATGGGCGAGTACCAACGCACATTGACCGACGGGCGCGAGGTCGTCGTCGCCGGTTCTTATGTCCAGACGGAAGAGATCGGA
>Ga0082212_10003077_pt1 | contig 23833 bp, 18 predicted proteins | sample TergutNt197P3_FD_71548 | JGI IMG/M metagenome (GOLD analysis project Ga0082212, IMG submission 71548) | Neocapritermes taracua P3 segment gut microbial communities from Petit-Saut dam, French Guiana - Nt197 P3 | ecosystem: Host-associated > Arthropoda: Insects > Digestive system > Gut ... | reverse complement strand
ACCGCTTCACCTACGGGCTTGAGAAGCTGAGTGCAGTAGTATACGGCATAAACAGCGGAGCCGGGAGCGTGCAGCAGACATACGAGTACCCCGACGGCAACGCGAGCGTGGTGAAACTCTGGTACAACCACAGCCGCCTTGGGACGACGGACTTCCTCACAGACAACGTGCAGGGCAAAGTGACAAGCTACACGGCCTACGACGACTGGGGCGCCCTCACGATGAAGACAATAATCAAGCTCGGAACACGCGAGCTCGACCTTGTGACTGAGTACACGGTGCACAAGTATGACCCTGTGCTTGGGGTGTACTACGCCAGGGCGAGGATGTACGACGCTGCTGATCGCAGGTTCATGGCGGTGGATCCGGTGAAGGGGTGGATACAGCAGCCTGCGTCTCTGGTGCAGTATACTTATGTACTTGATAATCCGGGTAGGTTTGTGGACCTCTCTGGGGAAAAGTATACGCTCGCAGAGGGGAGTATTGCTCATATAACCATACAGGCGTATATAGAGATGCTCCATCCTAAGTCAATAATTGATAGGACGGTATACGGCCTCAAGCGCACAAAATCAGGCATGGGACGACCTGATATAGTGATCAACATAAATAACATATACCATGTATACGAGATTAAGTCGGATCAGTACCATTCTCTCGGCAAGTATAGCAAGCCCGCTGTTAGTCAACTAACGTCATATATCGATGCACTAAAGTCGGGCAATCCGAAAAACAACGGTACCTATCCGTATGCTCACACGGCGATCCCTGGAACAATACTAGACTGGGAGACTCCTAGAATCTTACCATATATAGCCGACAGCTCTAAGGTTATAGAGGTTTATACGGAAAAGGGTGTAGATGGTATGCTTTTTTACAGAATCCGCGACAAGAAAGCGCTCGATAAATACACATCAACAGAATTTGTTTCGGAGGAGCTCAGGATTAGGGTGTCTTATTATGCAGCACTTGAATGCCAGTATGCCCCAGCGGAAGATTATGTAAATATTGATACGTATGATGACCTTACCCTAAATAATGCAATCATTTCTTGGCTTAACTCGGCAAACACATCGTTATACTCAGAGAGCGGCTTTGTGTTTGAAAAAGTTGTTTTCGCCGACGAGCTGACGTACTATCGGTGCTTAGGCCTTGGGCGGGAGTGGATGTATCCCAGAGCTGGTAACGTGAGCCGGTATGAGCTGATGTCGATCTATAATGGCGACATGATACCTAATAATTGGCATCTAACGCCCACGATAGATTGGTCCACTATTCTTGGCATAGTAATTCCAACTCTAGGAGGTGGCGCGGTATTCGCTTAGGGAACATCCGCAGTTGCTATCTAAAGCGGGATTAAAGGAGGTAAACTATGAGGCTGCGACCGACGATACTCAGATATGTTGCTCCTCGGATGGCTGAACAAGGATACATACTCATAGATCCAGGAGGGGTTGCCAACTACACTTTTTGCAATCAAGAACACACAAAGACCATCGCGTTTGATCTCGATAAGTATATGAAGAGGTGGATCCGAGTGCATTTCCAGATATTCTTCCCATTGGAGAGGGATATGCTTTCATTTAACTTAGAATATCTCAAACCAGAGCTATTTCCCAAGATCAATGTGGTTTACGAGACACAGGAAGAGCTCGACGCAACGCTTATTTTGCTAACTGATAAAATAATCGAGATAATTATACCATTCATGGATGTTATTCAAAAGAACGCGGTCTTCCAGACGCTCGAAATGCACGAGGAGCTAGCGAAAGGCACCATTGAACGAGCAGAGAGGTTTGCAGAGAAATGGGATTTGCCATTATCAACAGAGCCAGATATGCTTCACTTGGATAGAGTAATGGATGGATTGCGGAAGGACGTCTCTCAAAGAAAGAATGATTTTTACAGGAATCAGGGTGAAATCATTGATATGGCTGCATACTTAGGCGAGTTGATGAACATACAAGAGAATGTTCCTCACCAGTGGTATTGGCGAAAATTATCAGATTCTGATAGTGAGCGCTTCTATGCAACGAAAGCGCAAGGATTTGACGTGCTTTCACGAGTTATTGCTGCATGGAACTTGGGGGTCGAAGTAATGAATTACTCTTTCAGGTATTTTCCGGTACGTTGATGATGCAGAAATCGTTGCAGCAGCGGACAATGGAGTAGATGGCGGTACTACGCACCCATACTTATATTTCAGCAAAAGTACGACGAGTTGGCATTTCAACACAAACACGGACGATGGTGATTCGAGGGAGCAGCATTATAATGAACAGTATGGAAAAGCTAGGAGCCTTGGACAAAACTCCCGCCATCACCTAAGCACCTCCTCTTTCCACCTGTATTGCGCGTTTTTCGGTTAAATACAACCAAGTATTCGCCCTCAAAACCCGCAAAACAGGCGAAAACAATCGGCACTTATCTATTGACGCGACTTTTGTCCAAGGCTCCTAGCAATAATGCTCCTGTCATAGTAGCTACGATACGTGGAGTATTATCGTATCAACAATCAGCTGAAATCATGCATAATATTGGCTGTAAGGGAGCAATAATGCTTGATGGTGGTAGTAGCACCTCTATGTATGAACAAAACAATGGTATTGTAGTAAATTCTTCATTCTTCCGAGGAATCGCAAACGCAATTATTATTACAAGTAAATAATCAATAAGTGATGGTTGGGAATGATGAAAGCAATAAAGGTAGCAACGATAATCACAACAGTTGTTCTATTATGTGTAGTAATACCATTCATTGTTGGTGGAATTGAAGGAGGCGTAGACTTTTACTCTTTGCTTTTTAAAGGTCTTATGAAAACCAATTCACAGCAACCAAAGATAAGATACGGCGAGTTTCCTTTCATTTTAGTATATCAATTGAACGGTGTGGAGATCACTCTATGCGATACTCTAATATGTGAGTACAATGGCATCGAATGGGTTGGTGATTTTGCTGAGTCATTTGTAAAGTGGAGCAGCAGATTAAAGAGCGGGAAAAAGAGATTGACACTACTAGAAATTGGTGACGCTAGCGAAGTGTATTATCAGATAACAGGATGGGATATGGATAACAGTATGACTACAGAGACGGAGTATTTTTCTAGAAATGCTTGGCGAGTCGATATATATCCAGATTACGAAGAAGCAGGATACTGGATTAGCGAAGAAGAGCTACTATCGCAATACGGTATCAAGATTATAAGCTATAGCATCAAACTAGTGATTTGACACAATTAGATTTTAGGATAAAGCCATTTTAGCTTATCACGCGCGTTCTCTGTCGCGAAGTGCCATTGGACATGCTTCCCGCTGTCATTCCGAGCGGTTTCCCAAGCTGAAATCTGCGTTTGCAGCTCTTCAATGTTGTCGATCCTTCTGCCAAGGCATTGTTTGGTCATTGCGTTCAGTTCGATCTCGGCGATGTTGAGCCAACTGCCATGCTTCGGGGTGTAGTGTATTTCCAAACGCTTCGATAATGCGAGAGCTTTATCCGGCGGGAAAGTTTCATAAAGCGATGATAATCCATGAGTGTTCAAGTTATCCATAACAAGACGTATCCGCTTTGCGTTTGGATAGTGGACTTCAAGCAACTCCTGAATCTGCAGTGCCCAGTCCTTTTTAGTTCTGCGCTCACTGGCGGTGACATGCCGCCAACCGCCCAGAGGTTCTGTGAAAACGAAAATGCTGCAAGTGCCGTTGCGTATGTACTCGTAGTCCTGAATGCTAGGTTTTCCCGGCTTCATCGGAATGGGCTTCAGTTTCTCCCCTAACAGTTGCACTGGCTGCTCGTCCATACAGATCATCGGTATTTCCTTGTCATATGGCAAAGCATAGGTTTCCAGTACATCTTCCATCCGGGCGACAAACTCGCCGCTATACTGGGCCGGAATGCACCACTGCTTTTTTAGGTGAGGTCTAAGTTCAGTTTTTTTAAAGTTCGCCGGATCGTTTCCCTGCTTGCCGCCGGGAGTATGGAAAGCTCAACGACCTTCTCGGTCAATAGCCGAACAGTCCAACGGGAGAAGCCGGCTGGCGGTTCGCCGCAAGCCAAGGCGACTATACGGGCTTCTCTTTCCCCGGTGACAATGGGAGGGCGGGGCGGGTTCTCAGGGCTTTGAAAATTTAGCGTATGCTCTATACCGTTCTCGCAGAAATCCTTAGCGGTTTGCCATACTGTAACCGGAGTGACATTGCACCTTGCAGCAATTCGTTCATGTGTTTCCGGCTTTCCGACTCCTTCGTCCAGCATTATTAGGACACTTGCCCGTTTTCGGAACCCAATGGCGGTCTTGTTGCTTTCTAAAATATCATGTGCATATGTCCGATCTTCGTTCGAAAGGGTCACGCTGTACTTTTTCTTCATAACTACACCCACCTCCAAGGATATTTGGGTATAGTATATCATTAATATCTAATTGTGTCAAATCACTAGCGTGGGTCTCATAATTGCAACAAGACAAACATACAGGTATTAGTAGTTAGTAGTTTCTGTACCACCTTCGGCGATGATATGAAAACAACGGGTGGATGCTTGGCAAAGCTCCTAGCTGTACTTCTCCTTCAGCCTGTATATAGCCTCGACCTGTTCAGCCAGATCTGTGCCGACCGTGAACGACGACACTTTGTCCGGCTTGCCGATGTCACCGTGAAGGAGGTGATTAAACGTGGGATTCTGGGGATTTGGCTTGTATGAGAATGACACGACTTGCGACGTGCGTGATAGCTTTCTAGACTTCATTCAGGACAACCTCAGCAATGGTGAAGCTTATGAAAAAACAATGAAACAATTTCATGAGTGCATTAACGATCAGGACGAACCATTGCTCTGGCTTGCCCTTGCTGAGACTCAGTGGAGTGTGGGGCGGTTACAGCCTGAGGTTTTAGAGAAAGCTTTGTTATGGATTGATACAGACGGGTACTTGGAGGTTTGGGGCGATAACCACGCAGGAGCCATCGAATGGAAAGCTGCTCTCCGTACTCTTGGAGAAAAGCTAAAATCACCCATGCCAAAGGAGAAGAAATTTCCCAAACTGAGTCGAAACCCATGGAATCTGCATGACGTGTACGCATATCAGTTTCATAGAGAAGAGTCAAAGGCGACCGATTTCTTTGGCAAGTATATGCTAATGCAGAAGATTGGAGAGAGTACTTATGGAGAAAAGCATAGGCTCTTAATGCGAGTTCAGGTGATAGATCACCTGTTCTGCGATTTGCCGGTGCTGGAAGATATCAGCAACTATCGGATTCTCCCAATGGATGACCTTAGGAACATAGAGAGGAGAGTATTTAATATGAATGAGGCCGTGAGCATAGCCAAGCAATCTGAAAATCCTTCCAGCCACATCCTTTACTTAGGTACGTTAGAAGGTCCCGCAAACACAGACTTTACTGGGTGGTGTGACGGTAGCTTAGATTGGCTGTCAATTGAACACTATCTTGGTCGTTACTTCAACACTTGGCAGGGCAGAGAGTACACTACTGTTTCAGAGGGCGTTTACAAATATACCAGTACATAGCTTTCGACTATGTTTACCTACTGGGGATCATGACTATGGCTATGATAGTTACGGGCTCGGGTACCTCATAGGGCAGACGATGATCGTCAAGAAGAACGCCTACGGCTACACAAACGTAAACGACATCACGGGCATATATACATTCGAGGACTTCTACGAGGAATACTCCTACCAGATCGGATCGTACATCACGAACGTCGTGGATCCGTATTTAGCACGGAAAAAGTTATTGCATAATAGCCGCTTTGCGGTTATTATTAACAGCAAAATCAAACACGAGCCCAACGAAGTGGGTCGTGTTTGAAGAGGAGGAGCAACGAAACGGAGCGTATGCCCGAACTTGTGAGGGCGGAGCGTAGGGAAGTTTGCGACGACGAAGGAGATTGCTGCACATGATTTACTACGATGGCGAAAAGAATATGCTTATGGAGTCCGAGTACAGGTATATGCTCCAGGACCGCGAAGAACCGAATCTCTACCGCGAGATGTTCCCGTACGACGAAGTCCCGAAGCTGACGTTTAACAACCGCGTAAACCCGCATGACCCGCCGGGCGACATCTGGATCACAGACACCACGTTCCGCGACGGGCAGCAGAGCAGGGCGCCGTATACGCCGGATCAGATCGTGACGCTGTATAAGTACCTGCACAAGCTGGGCGGCCCTAAGGGCATTATCCGCCAGACGGAGTTCTTTCTCTACAGCGACAGGGATAAAGAAGCCCTGCGCCGCTGCCAGGAGCTCGGCTATGAGTTCCCGGAGGTCACAGGCTGGATCCGCGCGCACAGAAGCGACTTCGAGCTTGCCAAGAGCATGGGGCTCAAGGAGTGCGGCATTCTCGTCAGTTGCTCGGATTACCATATATACAAGAAGCTCAGGAAGACGCGCCGCGAAGCTATGGAGGAGTACCTCGCCATCGTCAAGTCGGCGATCGAGGTCGGAATCCGCCCACGCTGCCATTTCGAGGACATCACGCGCGCGGACTTCTATGGGTTCGTCGTTCCGTTCGCGACCGAGCTGAGCGACATCGCAAAGGAGAGCGGCGTGCCGATTAAGATCAGGGCTTGCGACACTCTCGGTTACGGTTCGCCTTTTTCGGGCACTTCGCTGCCTAGGTCCGTGCCGGGGATAATTTACGGGCTCCGCATATACGCGGGCTATTCTTCAAATATGATCGAATGGCACGGGCATAACGATTTCTACAAAGCTGTCGTCAATTCCACCGCCGCGTGGCTCTACGGGGCTTCCGGCGTGAACTGCTCCCTGTTGGGCATCGGCGAGAGGACCGGAAACACTCCGCTCGAGGCTATGGTTTTCGAGTATGCGCAGCTTCGCGGTTCTCTTGATGGCATGGATACGACCGTTATCCGCGATATTGCCGATTACTACGAGAAGGAGCTTGACTACCGCGTGCCCGGGCGCACTCCGTTCGTCGGCACGGATTTCAATATGACTCAGGCGGGGATTCATGCCGACGGGCTGCTCAAGGATGAGGAGATTTACAATATTTTCGATACTTCGCTGCTGCTGAAGAGTCCGCCGGGGGTCGCCATCACGGCGACGTCGGGCGCGGCGGGTATCTCCCTTTGGCTTTCGACGCACGTTTTTTCGAGCGAGAAGATTGACAAGGACGATCCCCGGGTCGTGAAGCTCAAGGATTGGGTCGACGAGCAGTACAGCGGCGGCAGGGTCACGACGATCAGTTACCAGGAGCTCTGGCAGGCGATCCATTTGCTGAACATAGTGTAATAGGGCGGGCACAAGGCCCGCCCCTACGGGCGATGGACGAGGGTGCGGGCGGAAAGCGACCTTTGGTCGCTCCGAGGACGTCCGCCCCTACCGGAGGGTTATGCTGACGATTTCGTTGAAGGAGCCGACGCGCATGGGCGGGCCCCATGTGCCGGCGCCGGAGGTTATCACGACGTGAGGACCTCCGGCTTCTTTGTAATAGCCGTAGACGACCTTGTACATGAACTTTGTAAGAATATTGTTTGGGAACAACTGCCCCTTGTGCGTATGCCCCGCAAGGATGAGGTCGGCTGCCGAGCCGTACTCAACCGCGTGCGCAGGATCGTGGTCCAGCACGATTATCGGGAGGCTTTGGTCGACTTCGCCGAGGAAGTCCTCTGTGGGTTTGCGCCTGCGCTCCCCCGCCCCGCCTATGGGCGACCTGTCGAGCCGCCCCGCTATGGCGACTCCGGGCTGCAGCACCTCAAACTCTTCCTGTAAAAGCCTTATGCCGCATTCTTCGAGGAATGCGGCGAACTTGTCTATCGTCCTCCCGCCGTCGTGGTTGCCGAAGCAGGCGTAGACGCCGTGTTTGGCTTCAATGCCCCCCAGCGCTGCGATTGCCGCTTCGGGGTCGTCTATCGCGTAATAATCCCCGTTGAATATGTCGCCGACTATACAGACGATATCGGGCTCAATTGCGTTTATCTGCGCTACTATATGTTCAAGGCTGTTCTCGACGAAGCCTATGGCGCCAAGGTGCAGGTCGCTTATGAGCGCTATTTTCATCTCCGGCATTTCGGCCGGCAGCTCTTTACCGCTCAGCGTGACTTCGTATACGGTCGTCCTTATCTGCCTCGCGTTATACACGCCGTGGAGCGCCAGGCATATTGTCAGCATCGTCACCGCGAGGCCGGCGTAGAAGCGGACGCTTTGCGGCATCGGCCTTGGGATGAGCTTTACCAGGCTGCCGATGAGCAGCGCGGCGTCCGCAATGACATTCAGCGCAAGCAGCGTCAGATAGACCCCCATCCAGCAGGCTCCGATCCAGTCGATCGCCTTGCGGAGCGCTATCGGCAGAGGCACTGATGACGGCAGCAGGAATCCCAGGAACATGGTCAGCGTGATGAGCGTGTATGCGCATATATATATGGCTGTGTGCACGTTCGTGAACAGTAGGCTGAGCCATTGGTGCAGCCGTATGGCCACATAGAAGTTGGCGCCGCCGAATACTACTATTATGATAACCGGGACCATGAACATTTTTAGTCTTTTTTCGTGATGCTGTGGCTGCTGTCTACCCAGTCGAGGTCCGCTCGCGCTTTGCCGAAGTCCACTGTGTAGCCTTTATTCGCCAGCACGCGGTTCACGCCCGTATCCTGGTAGCCGGCCTTCCTGCGCTCAGCCATCATTTCCATGCGGTATTGCATGGCCGCGGCTTCCTTCGCCATGCCTTCGGCTGACATATAGTTGCGGTGGGTTTCCTGCATGCGCGCGATGTTCTCGTAGGCATCGGGGTACGGCACGCAGTATACGACGCCGTCTTCGACGCCGGCTTTGAAGCGCTCGGCGAGTTCGACGGGGTCTATGCCTGTCGATACGTGTTCTTTGAGCAGGTCTATTACTTCCGGAGTCGTGTTGTAGCCGCTGTTTTTGAACTCTTCCGGGCGGCGCAGCTCAGTCGCCCAGATTTCTGAGGCGATATTCGTCGGGCACAGCGCCGTTGCGCCGATTCCGTACGGCCTGAGCGCCTGGTAGTAACTTTCCATGAGGTTGTTGACTGCGGCTTTCGCGGCGGAGTATGGCGCCGTAGTCATGCCGCCTCCCCAGCCGCCCATTGACGATGTGACGGCGATGTGGCATTCGGTTTTGTTTGCGTATGCTTTGATCATGCGCGGCACGACGATCACGAGGCCGTTGATGACTGCGTTCAGGCAGACGCCCATGATCCAGTCGTAGTCTTCGAAGGTGGATGCTTCGGCCGGCCCGAATGAGTTGACGCCCGCTGTTTGTATAAAGAGGTGCGGGGGGCCTCCGAAGTATTCGTCCGACTTGTCGACGGCGGCTATGTATGCTGCCCGGTCCGTGAGGTCGAACGCCAGCGTGAGGATGTCTTCTTTTTTACATCCGGCAAACTCTACGATTTCGTCCGCTGCTTTGTCCAGCGCGTCCTGCCTGATGTCCGTGATCGCTACTTTCATGCCTGCTTTCGCGAATACTTTTGCTTGCCCCAGCCCCGCTCCGGCGCCGGCGCCTGTGATGAATGCTGTTTTCCCGGCGAAGTCTTTCATTGTGTTCCCTCCTATGATTATTTTTTCAGTCGCTCAAGAATGCGTCTACCGCTTCGGCGGCTTCGTCGAAGTCGCTGTGCAGAAGGTATTCGGAAATGGCGGACAGGAGGTCCCCTGTCTCTTTTGACCATGTCGTTTTCCGCAGTTCGGACAAGGCCTCGTCGGCGGCGCTCTCGTCGTACTCGCCGCAGGCTTCTTTGATCGCGAGCAGCATTTCTTTCAGCCGCTGCGTATCTTCTTCGCCCGCTTCGCCGCTTTCCGGCGCTTCCGGCTGCGGCGCGATTTGGTCAATGAACTCGCGGAGCGTCTCGAGGAAGCCCGGCGTCTTGGCTATCAAGGCGTCGGTTTCGCCCGCGCGCCCCGACGCTTCCAGTTTCTGCGCCACGGCGGATAGTTCCTTGTTGCCGACGTTGGCGAGCGCGCTTTTCATTCCGTGCACGTTGATTACATACGAGCGCAGCTCCGCTTCGTCGCCATAGGCGGCTTTCGCGTCGATTTCGAGCAGCAGCGCCAGAGCTTTTCTCGCGTCCCTTGCAAAAACTTCCGCAAAGAGCGGGTCGATGCCTGTTGCGCCTGCGCCTCCTGCCGGCGCAGTTGCTCCGGGCTCGCCGCCTGTTGCGCCTGTGCCGCCGGCGCCGCTATCCGCGCCGGAGCTTGCGGCGCTTGCAGCAGCATTTTCCGCTGCTTCTTTGCGCGCGGCTTCGACCACTTCAGGCGGTTGCTTCTCCATTATATACTTGTTGAGTATGGCGTTGAGCTGGTGGATATTTATCGGCTTGGAGATGAAGTCGTCGAACCCGCTGCTGAGGAATATATCGGCCTGCCCCGCTACTGCATTGGCGGTCAGGGCGACGATTGTATGGCCGTAGCCTGTGTCGCGAATTTTCTGCGTTGTCTCGATACCGTCCATTTTCGGCATCATGTGGTCCATGAAAACAATGTCGTATACGTTGCCGGCTTCTATTTTCCTCAGTGCCTCGAAGCCGCTGTCCGCAGAGTCGATTTGCAGCGCGTACGGGGTCATAAGCCCCCTGGCGACGTAGATGTTCGTCTCGACGTCATCCACGACAAGCACGCTGCCATAGGGCATCGGCTCGCGCTTTATTTCCTCGCGGTCCATCTTTACCCTGCCGCTCGTGCGGAACTGGTGCAGGTTCTCCGCCATCGCTTTGCCGAGAGTCTCCTCGCTTATCCTGCCTTGCGGTATGTGCACTGTGAATATGGAGCCTTTCCCCGGCTCGCTTTCGATGAAGATTTCGCCGTCCATCATGCGTATGAGGTTGCGCGTGATGCTCATGCCGAGGCCGGTGCCTTCCGTCGTCCGGTTGGCTTCCATGTTGAATCTTGAATATTCGTCAAACAGCGCGCTCACTTGCTCGGGCGTCATGCCCTGTCCTGTGTCGCTCACGCCGAGGATCAGTTTTACCTCGTCGTCGTTTCTCCCCGCTTCGGAGTTGACCGTGAGTTTCACGAGGCCTTCGGAGGAGTATTTGAATGCGTTGGAGAGCAGGTTGTTGAGTATCTGCTTGATGCGCAACTCGTCGCCGTTGAGCAGCGTCGGGATATTCTCATCGACGTACAGCTCGAATTCTATCGGTTTGGTCCCGATGCGCATTATGTTGAGCTGCGCCGTGTCGCTTACGAGGCTCGCGATTTCGTACTTCGCGTCGATCAGTTCGAGTTTGCCGGCTTCGATTTTCGACAGGTCGAGTATGTCGTTGATGATGCTCAGCAGGAGGTCGCCGGAGTTGTAGATTTTGCCGAGGGCTTCTTTTGCGTGTTCGTCCAGCGATTCGTTTTGGAGCTGGATTTCTGTGATGCCGAGTATCGCGTTCATCGGCGTGCGTATCTCGTGGCTCATCGTGCTCAGGAAGGCGCTCTTGGCTTTGTTCGCTTCTTCCGCTTCGATGAGCGCTTCGGACAGGACTTCCGCTCTTTTCCTGTTGGCGCGGATCGTGAGTATGCCGCCCGTGAGGAGCAGCGCGAGCGCAATTATCATGCTGACGACGAGTATGTTCATGTTGCCGCTGAGCGCTTCGATCCTGCTGCTGAGGTCTTCGATCTGCCCGCGCAGGATGTGTATCTGCCGGTCTTTGATGTCCACTCCGACGAGCGCGGTCACTTCGCCGTAATAATTGATGATCGGCGCGTATGCTGTCATCAGCCCGTCGAGGTCGACCAGTTGCTCGTCTTCTGTCGCAAGGACGATCCTCTTTTCGTTCCAGGCTTCCCTCATGCTGTCGTCGAGCTGCAGCAGGGCGCTCTCGGGCGTGTATGCATCATCGACGTCCGGGTCGTTGTCTATGACCGGCTGCACGTGGTTGTCGATGCGGAAGTAGAAGTAGACGTACTCGAGGTCGTAATCGTCCGCGAATGATATAAGCCTGTCGCGGAGCGCCGCGAAATCGCGGTCTGCGCGCCAGGCTTCGGCGGTCGGCGGTGCGTTCGGGCGGCTTCTGAGCCGGTCGAGGTCGTCGGCGTTGAACAGCGCTTGCGCTGCGGCGGCTGTCGCTTGCAGGCGGCTGACGTAGTTGCCGACGAGGAATGCTTCCGTCGTGTCCATATTCTCTTTGGCTTGGCTCATGTTCACCGCCGTGCGGCTCATGCTCAGTATGGTGATCGTGGATACTACGAGTATAATCAATGCTGAAAATAGGAATATCAGCATGAAGAGGTTTGTCCGTATGAATCGTCTAAAATTGAAACCATTTTTCATAGTACTGCTTATTCTACATAGTTTTCCCACCGATTTCAAGTGATTTAGCAATATTTTTCAAGAGTTCGCTCTGCCGGAATTGAATTGAGTTGCGTCATGGTGTATAATCATTGTTGATAGGGAGGGCGGTGCTTAAAATTTGCCGTCTCCCGGCGCTGCAGTTTATGGTTTGGGTGTCAAAGCACGCCCCAGGAGGGCTCTTTATGTCAATGCGCATTAAAGCCGCAGTAATTATCATGGCGATAGTATTCGTTTTTACTACCGCGAGCTTCTTCTCGAGCCTATCCTTCACGCAGCGGCAAATGACCGCGACTATCGAGCAGGAGCTTTCGCTTGCTTTGGACATCGCGGATACCGTGATTTCGACGAATATCAGCCTGCTCAAGTCTAACGCTGAGGTAATCGCCGTCAGGCTCAACGCCGTGATAGGCGGGAACCTGGAAGCTACCATGCTGCAGCAGTTCGACGAGTTCACGGAGTTTATCGCCCTGGATGTGTACGAGAACTCGGGCACGCTCGCGAGCTGCGGCGAGCCGATGCTGCACGACGTCCTCGCGCTTGAGGGCGATTTGGCGTTGGCTGCCTCGCGCGGGGAGAGCGTGCTTTCATCGGTGCACTACAATAACGAGGGCGGTATTCTTGTCATTCACATCTTCGTCCCTATGGCGGATGGCAGGGTTCTCGCAGCCACGATTCCGGGCTTGTACTTCTCCGAGATTCTGCAGGATTACCGTCTGTGGCAGACCGGGAGCATTTTCATCATTGACAGCGATGGCGCTTTCATCGCGAGCTACCTGACGGAGCTTGTCACCGGGCAGCGCAACTTCATAGAGGACGCGAAAACTGACCCTGCATTCGAGTCGGCGGGGGCTGCGTATTCAAGCATGATCAGCGGCGAGGCTTCGACGGAAAGGTACTCGTACGAAGGCGTGGAGCGGCTGTGCGTGAACAAAGGCGTCACAGGCTCGAAGATGGGTTGGGTGATAGGCGTGACGGCGCCGCTTAAGGAAAGCCCCATGAGCAATGTCCAAACCGGGCTGCTTTGGTCGGCCTTGCTCTTCCTGGCTGCCGGCGTCGTCGTTTCCCTGCTTGTTTCCGGCGTCGTCATCAAGCCTTTCCGCATTATTGACCAGCGCAATGAGTCGCTGAGCGTTCTCACCGGCGAGCTTGAGACAGCGCTGGTGGCCGCGAACAGGGCAAACGAGGCAAAGAGCAGTTTCCTTGCGAACATGAGCCACGAGATGCGCACCCCGCTCAACGCGATAATCGGCCTGACCGATTTGACTCTGGGGCTCGATTCGCAGGATCCCGAGACGGAGGCTAACCTCGAGAAAATTAACAGCGCGGGGGCTACCTTGCTCAGCACCGTCAACGATATTCTCGATATGTCGAAGATAGAAGCGGGGATGTTTGAGTTCACGCATATGGTCTATGATACGCCGAGCATCATCAACGATACCGTCACGCAGAGTCTGGCTCATCGCGGCGAGAAGCCGATCGACTTCATCTTGAACGTCGCCGGCGATCTTCCTGCGCAGCTCAACGGCGACGAGTTGCGCATCAAGCAGATTCTCAACAACCTGCTCTCGAACGCGCTAAAGTATACGATGGAAGGTTCCGTGGAGTTCACCGTCGCCGGCGCGAGCGAGGGCGCCGGGGAAGGTGGCGGCGCCGTTGGGGGAGCTGCGGAGGGCGAGGCTGCCGTTGGGGGAGCTGCGGATGGCGCAATCGTCCGCCTGGTCGCTTCGGTGCGCGATACCGGCGTCGGCATCCGCGAGGAGGATCTGTCCACTATCTTCGACGACTATATGCAGTCGGACATGCAGGCCAACCGCTCAATCATGGGCACCGGCCTCGGCCTTTCCATCACGAAGCGGCTGGTCAACCTCATGGGCGGCACTATTACAGTCGAAAGCGAGTATGGCAAGGGCAGCGTGTTCTCCGTCAGCCTGCCGCAGGGCTATGTGGGCGAGGAGGTTATAGGCGAGGAGACTGCCGCTAACCTCATGAGCTTCCGGTACAACGAGCATAAGCGCAAGATAAGCTCCCATCTGGTCCGAATACGCATCCCCTACGCCCGCGTCCTCATCGTGGACGACGTCGTGACTAATCTCGACGTCGCGAAAGGGCTGATGACGCCCTACGGCATGCAGATGGACTGCGTGACGAGCGGCCAGGCGGCTATCGACCTGATCCGCAAGGGCACGCCTCATTACAACGCGATTTTCATGGATCACATGATGCCGGGCATGGACGGCATCGAGGCCACGCAGAGGATACGCGCACTCGGCACGCAGTACGCGGAGTCGATTCCCGTAATAGCCTTGACTGCCAACGCTGTCACAGGCAACGAAGATATGTTCCTCCACAAGGGGTTCCAGGCTTTTATATCAAAACCGATCGAAATCGCCCGCCTTGACGCCGTCATAAGGCAATGGGTCCGCAACAAGGAGGAAGAGGATAAGTACTTCAGCCGCCATGTGAACGTCAACGGCGAATTGATCCCCGACGAGCGTTCCGGGCTGGACAGGCGCGGCGAGGTTGGCAGGGTCAGCAAGACGGATCGCCGCAGTTCTCCGGACAGGCGCAGCAGCCCGGACAGGAGGATGCTGGGATCGCTCAACGCGGATATCGACGTGGAGAAGGGGCTGGAACGCTTCAGGGGCGACAGGGAGATTTACTTCGACGTGCTGAAGTCTTTCGCGGTCAATACGAAGCCTTTGCTCGAAAGCATGAAGGACGTCACATCGGAGGGCCTTGCCGATTATTCTATTACTGCTCACGGCATCAAAGGTTCGAGCAGGGGCATCTACGCTGAAGCGGTCGGCTCAGCGGCGGAAGCTCTCGAGAAGGCTTCCGCTTCAGGTGATTTCGATTTCGTCCAAATCAACAACCAGGGGTTTATCGACGAGGTCTGGCGCTTGATAGCGGATATCGAGCGCGCGCTGAGCGAGCAAGAAAGCGAAAACCCGAAGCCTCAAAAGGATAAACCGGATAAGGATGCGCTGCGAAGGTTGACTGCGGCCTGCAGAAGTTATAGTATGGACGAGGCTGATGAGATAATCAGCGAGCTCGAACGGTATGAATACATCGCCGGAGGGGAGCTGATCGACTGGCTTCGCGCCAGGCTCTCCGAGGCTGATTTCATGCGTATGCTTGAGCGCCTTGAGCGCATGGTGTAGGAGCCTGTGTAGCAAATACCCTGCATATCTTGCGCAGTCTTTCTCCGCCTGACTTCGCGGGGCCCCGCCCCGCAACCCATCGGACGTTTTTCGCGTTGTTGGTAACTTACGGACTGAGGTGTCAAGTATGGACAATTCCAGAAAGAAAGTAATCCTGGTCGACGATATCAAGGCGAATCTGACTATGGGCAGGGATTTGCTCAAAACGTTCTACGAGGTGTACCCCGTGCCTTCCGGAGAACGTTTGTTCGAACTGCTCGCCAACGTGACGCCCGACCTTATCCTCCTGGACATCGAAATGCCGGGCATGAGCGGGTACGAGGTTATCAAGCAGCTCAAGTCCAATCGCCAGCATAAGGATATCCCTGTTATCTTCCTGACCTCCATGGACGATGAAGGCAGCGAGATGGAAGGCTTCGATCTGGGCGCCGTCGATTACGTGACGAAGCCGTTCTCAGGCCCCCTGCTGCTCAGGCGCATACTGAACCAGCTTTTGATTGTCCAGCAGCGCAAGGAGCTCCTTGCCAGCCGCGCCGCCCTTGAGGACTACGCGGATAACTTGAAACTCAAAGTCGACGAGAAGACCGAGGAGGTCAAGGACCTCCAAAACGCGATACTCGCGACGGTCGCCAACCTGGTGGAGTTCCGTGACAGCCTGACGGGCGGCCATATTACGAGGACGCAGCAGTACCTGCATTCGCTTGTCGACGAGATGCTGCGCTCCGGCGTGCTCCCTGATGAGCTTGCGGAGCTGGACATGGAGTTCTATCTTGCAGCTTCGCAACTGCATGACGTCGGCAAGATCGCAATATCGGACCTCATTCTCAACAAGCCGGACAAGCTGACTCCGGAAGAGTTCGAGATTATGAAGACCCATGTGACGGCGGGCGTGGATGCTATTGAGCAGATCATGAGCAAGACGAAGGGGCACGCTTTTTTGGATCACGCGCTTCTCTTTGTCGGCACTCACCACGAGAAGTGGGACGGCAGTGGCTATCCTGTTGGGCTGAGGGGTAAGAACATCCCCATAGAGGGGCGCCTGATGGCAATCGCCGACGTCTACGACGCGCTGATTTCCGAGCGTCCGTATAAACGCGCGTTCTCCCACGAGGAGGCCTCGAAGATAATCGAGGAGAGCTCGGGTTCGCATTTTGACCCTGAGCTTATCGCTGTGTTTGAGGCTGTGAAGAGCCAGTTCGAAACTATCGCGCAGGAAAGTGTATAGCGCTCCATGGCTCCCGGGTTTTCGAGTTTAGAGATCGGGTCCAAGGCTCCCCGGCTGGCTCTGGCGCCGATGGCCGGATTGACTGATTACGCGTTCCGCGCGCTGTGCCGCGAGCATGGCGCCGGGCTTGTTTTCACAGAGATGGTCAGCGCGAAAGCGCTGGTATACCGCGACGTGAAGACGCGCAGTTTGCTCGATTGCGAGGGCGAGGGCGATGCCGGCTCCGGCAGAGCGGTCGACGGATGCTCCGGCGGCAACTCCTTCGACAACAGCGAACGCACACACGACAGGAGCGGCGAGCACCCCTTCGCGGCGCAGATTTTTGGCAGCGATCCAGCATGCATGGCGGAGGCGGCAGGCCTGGCGCTGGAGATATCCGGCGCTGACTTCATCGACATCAACATGGGCTGCCCTGTAGGCAAGGTCGTCAAAAACGGCGACGGCAGTGCCCTGATGCGCGACCCTGAAAAGGCAATGCGCGTCATCGAAGCCGTGAAGAAAAGCATCCCCTGCCCCGTCACGATCAAGATACGCAAAGGCTGGGATAAAGGCAGCGTGAACGCCGTGGAGTTTTCGGTGATGGCCGAGGCGGCCGGCGCAGACGCCATAACCGTGCACGGGCGCACCCGGACGCAAATGTACTCGGGCAAGGCAGACTGGGATATTATCCGCGAAGTAAAAAACGCGGTCAAAGTGCCTGTTATCGCCAACGGCGACGTCTTTACTGCCGAAGACGCCCTGAAGATACTCTCGTACACAGGCGCGGACATGGTCATGATAGGCCGGGGGGCACTTGGCGATCCCTGGCTATTCGGCAGGGCGGAAGCGCTGCTGGACGGCAAACCGGCGCCGCCATTCCCGACTGTCGGGCAGAAGGCCGAGGCTGCGATGAGGCAGTTCGAAACTGCCGCCGCCCGTAAGGGCGAGCGCATAGCCTGCCTTGAGGCGCGCAAGCACTATATGTGGTACCTCCACGGAGTGCCGCGCTCCGCCGGTTATAAAGCGCGGATCGCGAAAGCATCCACGCTCGACGATTTGCGCGCGATCACGCGGGATATACAGCGCGATTGGCAACATTAACACTTCTCCGTCATTGCGGGCCTGACCCGCAATCCCATGAATCACAAACATTAGGAGTTCAGCAATTTGTCCGGTGAGGAAGAATCAAAAATAATACAAAACGTATTGGGCGGCGACACCGGCGCCTTTGAAGCTCTTGTCACCGACAACCAGCAAAACGTCTATAACCTCGCGCTTAAGATGACGAACAACCCTGATGACGCCCTGGATATTTCCCAGGAAGCGTTTCTCAGGGCATATACAAGGCTCGGCGCTTTCCGGGGCGAGAGCCGGTTTTCGGTGTGGATGTACAGGATGACTTACAACCTGTGCATCGATTTTTTGCGCAAAAGCAAGCGCACGGCGGCCTCGCCGCTGACATTTACCGACGATGAAGGGCGCGAGCGCGATCTTGATGTTCCGGATCTGAGAAACCTGCCGGAAGATGCAGCCATTCAAAGCGAGACCCGCAGGCTGCTTGAAGAGAGCATTGAGAAGCTTAGCGCGGATCACAAGGAGATTTTCCTGATGCGCGAGGTAACCGGCATGAACTATGCGGATATAGCCTTCGCGCTGGACATCAGCGAGGGCACTGTGAAGTCGCGCCTTGCAAGGGCGCGCAAAGCATTGGCGGATATGCTGGGCGGGGAACTGCGTAGTTAGTAGTTAGTAGTTAGTAGTTAGTGGTTAGGAGTTGTTGTATCGCCTAACGGCGACGAGAAATGGTTATAGTAATAATATAAGTCCGCGTAGCGGGCACAACAACTACTAACTACTAACTCCAAACTATTAACTAATCGAAGCGCTGGCGATTTCGGGAACTTTTCCGCAGGTATACCGTCATAAGGACACCGAATAAATAGCGCAATACCGCGAGCGACCCAACGTAGTGGTCGCGAGCGGAGAGGAGGAGCGACGCAGCATAGCGAATGCCCGAGCCTGCGAGGGCGTAGCGCAGCGAAGTCCGCGACGACGAGGGGGTGAACAGACGTGAAGAACTGCGATGAATACATTGAGTCGATCAGCGCGTACCAAGACGGCGAGCTGAGCGCGTCTGATTGCGCCCTTGTTGAAGAGCACCTTAAAGGCTGCGTGGATTGCCGCGCTATACTGGAGTTTTATAACGATATTGCCGCCGTAATCAAGTCGTCAATAATGCCGGCGCCTGAAACGCTTTCGGCCGGGGTTATGTCCGCCATCGCAGCGTCGGGAGCTCCCGGTGAACTCAGCAGCCCCGAAACCGGCAAGAGAAAACCGCTGAGCCGTAATGCAATCCTCTTCAGGATCCTCCCGGCGGCAGCATGCCTGGTTCTGCTCCTTCTGACGATACCTACGTTCTTCAGCAGCAAAAAGAGCTCACAAGACAGAGCGGGAGACGAGCTTTCAATGAGCGGCGCATACACATTTGGAGAGTCAACCCAAAGCACGGGCGGCGAAGCAAGGGCGCCGGCTCTGGGCGCAATGGATGCCATGGATGACGAAGCCATCATCATGGAGAACGCCGATATTAGCGCGGAAGAAGAGATGCTTGATGGCGAAGCTATGTTTGCGGTGACTGAGGAATTTGCTCCTGCACCCTCAGCCGAGCCTCCCCGGGCAGATGATGATCTTTGGCTCGAAATGGGGCTTGGAGAAGGCCGCGGCGACGCCGACAGCAGCGACGCGAATGACAATGAGCAGAAGACTTTTACATTAGGCGGCGACAACCTGTCGGGGAGCGTACCTACCGAAACCGATGAAGATACCTATATGGAAAGCGGCGACAATAGCGGCGGGGAACGCGGCGAAGGCGCCTACCCCGGCGAGGCGCCACCCGGCACGAACGCTCCGTACACAGATAGGGAGCGCCCGCAAGAAGGGTCTTCCGATGGCTATGGCGAAGCGGTCTGGGATGATGAAGCTCCGCTCGCCGTCATTATCGCCGAGTCGGAGGAGAGCGAGTCCGCACAGTATTACGCTGTCATATATATTCGCGGCGCGCTGCCCGCTTTGCTCTCACAGTACCCCGAAATCGTCGTCGACGACTATACGCGCCATTACCACATTACCAAAGCGGCCGCTATCGCGCTGATCGACTCCGGCGACGGCATCGTATCGATAGAATACGGCGATGCGGACGCAGACGCGGCTCTTGTGATTTACATGGCCTAGGAGCCTTAGACAAAACTCCCGCCATTATCTAAGCACCGCCTCTTTCCGCCTGTTTTGCGCGTTTTTCGGTTAAATACAACCAAGTATTCGCCCTCAAAACCCGCAAAACAGGCGAAAACAATCGGCACTTATCTAATGACGCGACTTTTGTCCAAGGCTCCTAGGAGCCTGCGGGTTTTTCGATTGAGTTCCCCGGGAGCGCAACCAAACCTTAAAGCCTTCACAGGGCGGTCACTCAAGTGGCCGCCCTTCTGCATCCACGGCCTCTCCGCCCGAGCATCTGCTCGAATCGAACTTTTCGTTGACTTTTGGCCGTAGATTATATATATTCAGTTTATCATTCACAAAAGATGGAGGTTTTACATCAATGAAAGACATTTATCTCGTAAGCTGCTGCCGCACGGCAATCGGAAGCTTCGGGGGCTCGCTCAAAGACGTATCCGCGCCGCAGCTCGGAATAATCGCCGCCAAAGCAGCCATCGAGCGCGCAGGGATCAAAGCATCTGACGTCGACGAAGTCATGTTCGGCTGCATCCTCACTGCGGGACTGGGTCAAAACGTCGCGAGGCAAGTCTCGATAGGCGCCGGCGTACCGGTCGAAGTTCCGGCCTATACTGTCGGAATGGTATGCGGCTCAGGCATGAAGAGCGTAATCGAAGCGGCGCGCGCAATCGCGGCAGGGGACGCCGAAGTCGTCCTCGCGGGAGGCACGGAGAACATGTCCGCCGCTCCCTATGCCGACCCGACTGCCCGCTATGGGGCGCGCATGGGCAACGCGACGCTAATCGACACGATGGTCCACGACGGCCTAACAGACGTCTTCAATAACTACCACATGGGCATCACGGCAGAAAACGTCTGCGATAAATGGGGCATAACCCGCGAAGATATCGACGCATTCGCACTCTCTTCCCAGGAGAAGGCTGCAGCGGCGATAGCCTCCGGCAGGTTCGACGACGAGATCGTTCCTGTGCCGATAAAAGTCAAAAGAGAGACCGTGGATTTCAAAGTTGACGAATTCCCGCGCGCGACGAGCATGGAAGCGCTCGCGAAGCTGAAACCCGCATTCAAACCCGACGGCGGCCGCGTCACAGCAGGCAACTCCTCCGGCATAAACGACGGCGCAGCGGCAATCGTGCTGGCTTCCGGCGACGCGGTGCAAAAGCTGGGGCTCAAGCCCCTCGCGAAGCTCGTATCCTGGGGGCAGGGCGGCATCGACCCCGAGATAATGGGAGTCGCCCCGGTCATGGCCTCAAAGCAAGCTCTCGAAAGAGCCGGGCTTTCGATCGCCGATATGGATCTCATCGAAGCTAATGAAGCTTTCGCGTCGCAGTCCGTAGCGGTCGCCCGCGACCTCGGGTTCGATATGTCGAAAGTCAACGTCAACGGCGGAGCGCTGGCTCTCGGACACCCTGTCGGCGCATCAGGCGCAAGGATCATAGTCACGCTGATTCACGAGATGCTAAAGCGCGACGACGCGAAGGTCGGACTGTCAACCCTTTGCATCGGTGGCGGCATGGCAGTCGCCACGATTTGGGAAAAGGCGTAAACGCTATCATAGCGCTATACTACAAAAAGACACTCCTGCGATATACGCGGGAGTGTCCGTTTTATGCGTGTGTGCAGGCATAGGAGCCTTGGAGCTTCAACGGCGGCCGGGCAGTTATCGTTTCACGTGGAACATATACTGCGTCCAATGCCTGTAGACGTCCCCCTTCTTCAGGACGGGAGACGGAGCGCCCGGGTCGTTAATCGCATTCGGAACGAACTGCGTCTCAAGGCATAGCCCTGTCCTTCTCGCGTATGTTCCTGTTTTGCCGGGCGTCTCGTGCATGAAGTTGCCCGAGTAGAACTGCAGGCCGGGCTTCGTCGTGCGTACTTCCATCTCGATTCCTGTTACAGGCGAGTAGAGGATTGCTGCGGGATCCGCCTCTCCGGGGAGGCCCCCGCTAAGTATGGAGCCTGCCAAGTCAAAGCCGGCGGAAGGCGCTGTAAAATAGTGATGGTCATAGCCGCTGCCGTTTGCAAGCTGGTCATCCGGGGATTCGATATCCCTTCCGATCGCCTTTACATCAGTAAAATCAAACGGCGTCCCGGAGACCTGCAGAATTCTTCCCGTAGGCACGCAGTTGCCGTCGATTTGCGTATATTCTGACGAAAACAGCTTCAGCTCGTGGTCCAGAATCGACCCGCTCCCCTCACCGCTTAAGTTGAAGTAACTATGGTTGGTGAGGTTTACAAGCGTATCTTGGTCGCATTTCGCTTCATACTCGATCGAAAGCTCATGCGTTTCAGTAAAGGTGTATTTAACTGAAACGCCCAAGTTGCCGGGGTAGCCTTCTTCTCCGTCGGGAGACGCGTGACTGAACGTGACGGAACAGTCGTCAGTCTCGTAGTCGAAGACGCGTTTATCAAACCCGTTGAAGCCGCCATGGAGATGGTTCGGGCCGTCGTTTGCTTCCATCTCATATCGTTTCCCGTTCAGGGTGAACGCGCTGCCCCCTATGCGGTTCGCGCAGCGCCCTATCGTCGCGCCCATGTAGTCTTTGTTCGCTTCGTATTCGCCGATCGTGCCGTATCCAAGGCAGACGTCGACCGGATCCCCGTTTCGATCCGGGACGACTATGGCTTGAATCGCTGCTCCATAGTTGATGAGCGACACATAGCTGCCGTCGCCGCTTGATAGCTTAATGAGGCGTACTTCCCGCCCCGACTCGGTTGCCCCGAAGTATTCGTCAGTAATATGCACAGATTTAGCCTCCAATGCCTTTTCAGAAGTAATCTCGTCAGTATTACTGTAGCGCATATATCGGTACAACGCAAGTATTTTTCCTGTCTTAAAAGAAATAAGTGTGGCGTGCAGGCGTGGCGTTGCGGACAAAGATAATCGCATCATATGCATCTGCAGGTATCAATGGTATGATGAAATCGCTGACAGGTCTTGTCCGATCGAAGCGGTATCCGACTGAACCCATACTCTGCATACTTGTTAGCAATCTGCCGACGTCTCCTCCGGACTTAACCTGTTCCTTTGTATCAATGACCCAAATGTCAAGCTCCTTACTGACAAAAAACTCGATTAGCTCGCTGAACTCATTCGTGAATGTGTGTTCGTCTAAGGTTGGGCTTCTGCGAGGACGGTATGGACGAGTTCTCGTGGCTGAGTTTTAGCTGCGCGGCAAGCCTCGCGGCTTTTTCTTTTCCATCCTCCAGTTCAGCCTTTGCGGCGTAGAGCTCGCTGAGCGTAGCCCGGTGCTTGCCGTGCATCTCGTTGTATCGCCGCTCATAAGAGAGCGAGCGCTCTTGATAGAACTTGCACCACCTGTCCTTGATGGCGAGAGCCTTGCCGTGCTCCTTTTCCAGGTCGTCAAAGACCTGCATCCAGTTTTCGCGGTTGTCGATTATTGCCCTGTTCGCCTCGGCGAGTTTGAGCTCCAGCCCCTTGATAATCCTTTCCTTGGCTGCAAGCTGCTTCTTGTGCTCCTCGGCCATAGAAATATACTTGTCGCCGGTTTCGAACTCCTTCACGCGGCGCTTCAAGTCCCTATTGTCATATTGGAGCGTGGTCATTAGCTCAAACTGCGCATTTGAAAGCATGGCTGCCTATTTCCCTTCCAGCTCATTCACTCTTTTCTGCAATGCCGCAAGCAGCGTTTCCAGCGCGGCGTGCTTTTTCAGCAGCTTTTCGTAAAGCTTCTTGTAGTCCGGGGCCTCATCAGCCCCCGGCTCGGCTTTGTCTTTTCTGCACCTGCCGTCGGTAGGGACGATCTCGCCCGTCTCGGGTACGAGCCTGCCGATCAAAGTCCTTTTGGCCCTGCTGGTTTTCTTCTCCTTGTCCCAATAGGATTTCGATTCGTACGCGTAGGTAATGCCGGAACGCTTGTCGTGCTGATAGATGATAGCCATGGGGCACTTCCTTTCTTGTGAATAGTTACGAGTATATTCTAACACATAACCATTAGT
>Ga0082212_10003076_pt1 | contig 23834 bp, 23 predicted proteins | sample TergutNt197P3_FD_71548 | JGI IMG/M metagenome (GOLD analysis project Ga0082212, IMG submission 71548) | Neocapritermes taracua P3 segment gut microbial communities from Petit-Saut dam, French Guiana - Nt197 P3 | ecosystem: Host-associated > Arthropoda: Insects > Digestive system > Gut ... | reverse complement strand
GTCCAATAGGTAACGCGACGGGTGCTCGAGGCATTCTTGGTGGGCGCCTCCATAACTGTAGAAAGTTTTGTCATGGTCATTCACCAGCGTGTGCTGATAGTCTTCGACCGGCGTGCCCTTTATGCCCTCGTGTCCTTTATGCTCTTTCGCGAAGTAAGCGACAGTGCCGGGTGCGGCGGTCACCAAAACGGGTTTGCTTTTGCCGTTTACGCGGACGGTGGTGAAATCCGTGTTCATGACCGGTGATAGCATAAGGTCGGATATGGCCTTCTTCTGTTCCGCTTCGGTCTTCTACGAGAACTCTTTCGACAGCCCGTTTATCATGCCCGCCGATATCCTCAGCTCGCCGTCGACAGGCGGTAAGGGTTCGACTCCCGTCTGCTTGAGGCCAAAATCCCGCCGCGTCCCTCCAACGTATGAAACGTACGAAATTTTTCTTGACTTATCAAAACAGATGTGCTATACATTGATAAACTTAATATTTGTCCATTAAACCGATGATGTGGATGTAAAAATGTAAAATGCGCTTACAGAGAGCGGGGGCGGCTGAGAGCCCCGCGGCACGCAGTACATTAAATGGACCACGGAGGGCGCGGACCAAAGGAGAGGAATCTCCGAGTATTTCGCGACGTGACGGCTGCGTCAAAGCCGAGGGATATGCTGGTATTCCGTTTGAGGCAGGGCGCGCCCTGTGAATCAAGGTGGCACCACGGGTATTTATACTCGTCCTTGACATGATTAATGTCTGTGGACGGGTATTTTGTTTTGGGATTACCGAAGAGAGCGGAAGTTCAGCGGCTCTATACGCCTGTGCGCCGCGCCCGGAGAAATATCCCGAAAAATAATATTTGGAGGTGCAGTCATGTCTGCAAACGAAACAACAGAAGTAAAAACAACCGGTGAAAAACGTGAGCTGACAAACGTGAAGAAAAGAGGCATATCAGTCACCGACATACTCATCGTAGCGGTGCTGATCGCCGCCGGCGCGGTTTTGAAGGCGGTGTCGAACACACTGTTTTCATTCACGCCGCTCAAACCCAACATGGTGATCGCGATGTACTCGCTGGCGATCCTGCTACTGCGCCCGAGGTTCCTTGAAGCGCTTGCAATAGGACTGATCGCCGGGGTAGTGTGCATGTTCCTGCCGGGCGCGACGCCATACGCGAACATTGCGAGCGAAGCGGTCGGAGCCGTTGCGATGGCGCTCCTGATGAAAATACCGTTTGAACTCAAAATCGGGAAGATATCGCTCCATCGGGCAGCGCTGACATTTCTTACAACTCTTGCGAGCGGGTATACATTCTTCGTCATGCTGCAGCTCCTGCTGCTTTCCGGGATGGAGGTAAAAGGAATGGCGCTGGGCGTGTTTAACGCGATCATTATCGGCACGGCGGCCGCAAACACAGTTATCGTTTTCATACTGTACCCCGCGCTTAAAGCAGTCATCCGCCGGGAGAAGTAAGGTAGTTTACAAGAATGATCCAAATAAGCGATTACACATTTCAATATGAAGGCGCCGGAAAACCGGCTCTCGATAATGTCAGCGCGCGGATCGACAAAGGTGAGTTCGTTGGCATTATCGGGCCCTCCGGGGCGGGGAAAAGTACTCTTCTGATGTCGATAAACGGTATCGTCCCGCATTATTACCCGGGTGACTTTTACGGAAAAGTCACAGTCTGCGGGCTGGATACCGTCGACAGCGGATGCGTAGGGCTGAGCCGCCATGTGGGAAGCGTCCTCCAGGATCCCGAATCGCAGATCGTCACCCCTTTTGTTGAGGACGAAATAGCGTTCAGTCTGGAAAACTTCAATATCCCTTCCGATGAGATCGACAGACGAATTACGGAAGCGCTGGAGCTTTCCGGCATCTCTCATCTCCGTAAAAGAACTACCGCAGGGCTGTCCGGAGGTCAGAAGCAGCGCGTTGCGGTAGCGTCGGCTATAGCCCTGCGCCCCGAAATACTCGTTCTTGACGAGCCGACCAGCGAGCTTGACCCTTTAGGGAGCCAGTTGATCTTTGAAACGCTGTCCCGCCTTAACAAAGAGTATGGCATGACTATAGTTATTGTTGAACAGAAAATCATGCTTCTTTCACAGTTTTGCGCGCGCATGCTGACCATGGATAAAGGGCGCGTTGTGACGGATCTGTCAACGGCGGAGACTCTCCGCCACAGCGAGCGGCTGATCGGGATGGGCGTCAATTGCCCCAGAGTGGTCAGCCTTGCGCGAAGGCTGGAGGACGAAGGGCTTTACGACGGAGAGTACCCGAAAACAGTGAGCGAGGCGGCGGAGATGGTGAGAGGTATTACAGCACAATGATTTTAGTCGAAGACCTGGCGTTTGCATACTCGCCAAAAGAGCCGATGATATTAAACGGTATTAACTTCCATATCGGCAAAGGTGAAATGGTCGCGCTGATAGGCCAGAACGGCGCGGGAAAAAGCACGCTGCTGAGGCAGCTCAATGGCCTTTCAAAACCAACGAAAGGCAAAGTGACTGTGGCGGGGCTTGACACCGGCGCCGCACTGGTCAGCGAAATGGCGATGCACATAGGTTATCTGTTCCAGAACCCCGACCATCAGATATTTTGCCAGACCGTGAAAGACGAAATAGAATTCGGCATGAAGAACATCGGGTTGAGCGCCGGCGAGATGACCAGGCGGACGGAAAAAACCGCGGCGCTTCTCGGACTGGACGGGAAAATGGAGGTCCACCCTTTCAACCTCAGCCGGGGTGAGCGCCAGAGGGTCGCGCTGGCGGGGGTGCTTGCTGTTGAGCCGGAGGTGCTTGTGCTCGACGAGCCGACAACCGGGCAGGACTACGTCGAGTGCGTAGAGATAATGAACATAGTAAGAGACGCGAACAAGAGCGGTACTACCGTACTGATGGTATCCCATGATATGGAAGTCGTGCTGGATTACGCGGACAGAACGCTGCTGATGCTCGACGGCAGGATCATAGACGACGGCAGGACGAGGAACGTATTAAGGCGGAAGGCCGCCCTTGAGCGTACGGGGCTCAAACCGCCGCAGATCATTGAGTTGGCGTTGACGCTTGGAGGCTGCGGCGGCGCTGCGGAAGATGCCGCGGACGGCGGCCGGTCTGCCGGAGCCTATGGAGGCGTTGACTCAAACGCCGCCGGTAACGTCTATGACGACGTTTACGACGTTGAGACTATGGTCTGCGCGATCAAGACAAGACTGGAAGAAGTAGCGGGGAGGGATCGACAGTGAAAGCAGCGCTCCAATATGTGCCCGGAAAATCTTTATTCCACAAGCTGCATCCCATAACAAAGGTCATATGGGCTGTGCTGACAGGGGTATTGTGCTTTATATGCCAGAATATATGGTTTTTAGCTGCCGTTTCCCTGACCAATATTATTATTTTCCTGACAAGCGGCATTATAAGCGAGGGTAAGCCGGTCCTGAAGCTGTTTGGAGTGATCAGCGCGCTGCTGTTGTTTTTCACGGTATTTTTCAACCGCGATGGAACGGCGGTTGTCTCCTATGGTATAATAGTGATTACGGATGCGGGAGTACTGCAGGGGCTTTTGATGGTTTTCAGGATGCTGGGCGCTCTGCTGCCGATCAGTATAATGATAATCCTGACTCCGGCCAACGACCTGGCGGCGTCGTTTGTCCGGTACCTGCGCGTCCCGTACAAGTACGCGTTCGCGGTGACCGCGACGCTCCGCTTTATTCCGACGCTGACCGGCGAGATGCGGCAAATAATGCAGGCGCAAGCCGCCCGGGGATGCGATCTGGACAAAGGCGGGCCGATCAAAAGATTCGGCCGCGTGATACCTTTGACAGTGCCGTTGTTATCGTCCTCTGTAAAAAAGACGGAGCAGATGGCCATTTCTCTTGAAGTGAGAGGCTTTGGCGCGGGCAGGCGGTCGAGCTACCGCAAAACGCTTTTCGGCGTTCGGGACGTCGTCGTTCTTGCGGCGGTGGCCGCGGGATATGTCGTTGGGTTGTGGATCACGGTTTCGTGATCGCCGTCCGCAAACTGAAAGCCGCAGGACGCAAGCCGCAGGACGCAGTCGCAGGACGGCGGAGGCGTTGCGGCTGCGCAGCTGAAATAAGGAGTGAATCTGTTTGGCAAAAAAACTGCTGATGGGCAATGAAGCGATTGGTCTGGGGGCGATCAGGGCAGGGGTTGGCGTCGTTACCGGCTATCCCGGGACGCCGTCCAGCGAAGTGCTTGAAACGGTGGCGCTGCATAACGACGGGAGTATTTACGTCGAGTGGTCGGTAAACGAGAAAGTCGGGTTGGAAGTCGCGGCCGGAGCGGCCTACGCGGGCGTAAGGTCGATGGCGACTATGAAACAGGTGGGGCTGAACGTCGCGTCCGACCCGCTGATGTGCCTTAATATCGTAGGAGTGACGGGCGGGATGGTTGTGGTCGTCGCCGACGACCCCGGGCCGATATCATCGCAAACCGAACAGGATACGCGCCATTTCGCGAAGTACGCGAAACTTGCCCTGTTCGACCCTTCGACGCCGGAGGAAGCGTATGAAATGATCGCCGACGCGTTCGCGCATTCGGAAAAGTTCGGCCGGCCTGTCCTTTTTCGGCCGACGACAAGGGTGTGCCATAGTTATTCTTCGGTCGAAACGCTCCCAGATCTGCCGCGAACGGAACCGGCGGGATTTAAAAAGGACAGCAGGTGGGTAATATTTCCAAAACTGTCGTATACGGAGAAAATAAAAATTGAGGAAAGCCTCATAGTGATAAGTGACGAGTTCTCGCGCTATGAGAGAAACATACTGAGCGTCAGCGGCAAGGAGCGCGCCTCAGCAAGCGTCGCAACAGAAAGCGACGTTACAGGCGGTTCCGGGCAAAATCGCGCATCAGGCGGCATCAAAAAAGGTATCGCAACGGGCGGCGTCAGTTACTCTTACGCGCGCGAGGCGCTTGCTGCTGCGGGGCTCTCCGTTTCGGAGCGTCGCGGCGCGCAGCCTGCGCCGGACGAGGGAGAGCAAACGTCCGCCGACGCCGGCGAAAAACGACTGCGCAGTGAGTACAAGCTGCTGAAAGTCTCGACAGTTCCATTCCCCGATAAACTGGCGTTGGAGTTCGTCGATGGCCTCGATGAGGTGCTTGTCGTCGAAGAGCTCGACCCGGTGATCGAAGACGCGCTTGTCCGGCTTCGCGGATCACATGGGTTCAAGGCGAAGATATTAGGCAAGCATACAGGGCATACGCGCAATGCCGGCGAAAACACGGTGGACGATGTAGCCCGAGCTGTTGAAAAGTTTCTGTTCTGCGAACAGTCGCTGACCACCGCGCAGCCGCCGACCGCCGCGCAGCCCTCGACCGCTGAACCGCCGCCGACCGCCGAGCCGCCGCCGCAATTACCGGTCCGCCCTCCATCCCTTTGCCCCGGATGCCCGCACAGGGCTTCATTCATGGCGGTGAAGGAAGCGGCTAAAGACATAAAGGCGGTGTTTACCGGCGATATCGGCTGCTATACGCTGGGCAACGTTCCGCCCATCGGGATGGTAGACACATGTTTATGTATGGGAGCCGGTATCACCGTGGCGCAGGGACTGAAACGCGCCGAGCCGGACGCCGTCCACTTTGCGTTCATAGGCGACTCTACATTCTTTCATTCCGGCATAACAGGGCTCATCAACGCCGTATACAACGAGACGGACATAATAGTCGTCATTCTTGATAACTCGACGACGGCGATGACCGGCAATCAGCCGCATCCCGGTACCGGCGTCACTATGATGGGCGGTAAACACAGCAAGGTCAGCATCAGCAGAATAATAGAGGCGCTGGACGTGTCGAGATTCGTCCGCGTCGATCCGTTTAACAGAAAAGACGCTTTGGAAGCAGTGCATGCCGTTATCGGCGAAAAGGGCGTGCGCGTGATATTGTTCGAAGCGCCGTGCGTCTTTGTCAAATAAGGGCTGCCGCCGGAGCGTCCGAATACCGCTTTTTCCCGACAAAACCGCGCAAATGGTTCACAGAAAGGCAGGAGTATATGACATTCAACATATTGATCGCGGGCGTCGGCGGCCAGGGAACCGTACTTGCGTCAAAACTGATCGCGTCGGCGGCCATGAGGCGCGGATACGACGTCCGCACGACCGAGACTATCGGCATGGCGCAGCGTGGCGGAAGCGTAGTCGGGCACACTCGAATAGGGGATGATATCCACTCGCCGATGATCGGTGTTGGGGGCGCCGACCTGCTGCTCGCTTTTGAGCCTGCCGAAGCTGTCAGGCAGTTGCCATACTTATCGAGTAGCGGGACGCTCGTCGTATATGACGTCCCCGTCCGTCCCCTCGCGGAACCGTCGGCTGAAAAGGGCGGGTACGACGCGGACGCGATGATACGATTCATCCGCGAAAATGTTCCGAACCACGTAGTCGTTCACGGGCGACGAATAAAAGAGCAATATCCGAAAATGGTGAACACCGCGCTTTTAGGCGCTGCGGCGCTAAGAGGGCTTTTCCCGTTTGACTCGGAGATACTGAAAGAGATCATATCGGAACTGCCGCGATACAGGGAAGAAAACCTGGCGGCTTTTGTACTTGGAGGTGAACTTGCTGATGTTTCCGCTGGCTGAAATACAAAGATCTATAAGACACGCGATGAACGGGCCGTTTTACGCCGGGCGTTTCGCGGGCGTCGACGCTTCGGACATTCGCTCAATGGAAGACTTCAAAAAACTTCCGTTTACAGAGAAAGAAGACCTGCATTCCGCGTACCCTCTGGGCTTGAGCGTCGTACCGAACGAGAAAATCGTGAGGATACACTCTTCATCCGGAACGACGGGTACGCCGGTGATAATTCCATACACTAAAAAGGACGTCGACGATTGGGCAATCATGTTCAAGCGCTGCTATGAGACGGCCGGCGTCACGAGCGCCGACCGGATCCAAATAACTCCGGGCTACGGGCTGTGGACCGCGGGCATAGGGTTCCAGCTTGGCGCGGAGCTTCTGGGAGCTATGGCTATACCCATGGGCCCGGGCAATACGGACAAACAGATAAAAATGATGATAGACCTGCAGTCCACCGTGTTGGGGTCTACGTCGTCCTATGCGCTGCTGCTGGCAGAGGAAATAGAGAAACGCGGAGTCAGGGATAAAATTCGCCTGAAAAAAGGAGTTATCGGCTCGGAGCGCTGGGGGGAGAAAATGCGCCGACGCATCGCGAATGAGCTCGGCGTCGAACTGTTCGACATATACGGGCTGACCGAGATCTACGGCCCGGGTATCGGCATCAACTGCGAACTCCAGAGCGCTATGCATATATGGACGGACTACATGTTCTGCGAGATCGTCGATCCGGCGACCGGGGAGAGCAAACCGGATGGCGAAAGCGGCGAGCTTGTCATCACGACGCTGCAAAAAGAAGGCGCTCCGCTCATACGTTACCGCACCCACGATCTGACCAGGATCGTTCCCGGCAGATGCGAGTGCGGCCTTGACTTTATGAGGATAGACACCATAATCGGGCGTACCGACGACATGGTGAAAATGAGGGGGTCGATACTTTATCCGGGCAGTATCGACGAGCTGCTGTCAACGATCCCGGACGCCAGCAGCGAGTACCAGATAATCATCGACCATCTTAACGGCAGGGACATCCTCACGCTACTGTTTGAAACTGCGCTGGACGCAAGCCAATACTCCGGCCTCGAAAAAACGGTCGAGCGCGAGTTCAAGGCAAAAATCGGCGTCACTCCGAAGGCTAAAGCAGTGAGCATAGGCGAACTGCCCAGAAGCGAAAAGAAAAGCACGCGCATATTTGACAACCGGTACTGATCGATCGCCGGAGGAGAAGCGGCCTGGTTGACCGGCGTCTCTTTCGAACTCTCACAGGCGTGATGGCAGCTAAACTCAGTACAAAAGCATTCCCAAACCCGCCGCTATAACGATCAGCAAAATAGGCGAGAAGTCCTTTTTCCTGATCCGTTTATACCCGAACGCCAACGCGGAAAGGATCGCCGTCAGTACAAGCGCCTGCCAGTCGAAGGTAACTTCGCCCGCAATATTGAGTATGTTGTTGGCGACAAAATAGACGCCGGTTGCCAATATTATTCCAATAAAGCACGGGCGTATGCCCTTCAGGACGGCTTGCGCGTACTTGTTGCTTATGAAGTTTTTCATTATAGTTACTATGACCAGAATGATAACGAAAGCAGGAAGCACAACTCCCGCGGTCGCCAAAACGGCTCCAAAGAACCCGCCCTGGCTGCTGCCAATGTACGTCGCCATGTTGACCATGATCGGGCCGGGCGTCGACTCGCTGACCGCGACGAAATAGGCGAACTTCTCGTCTGTCAGCCACCCGTTGGACAGAACGATATCGCGTATCAGTGGAATTGCGCCGTAAGCGCCGCCGAATGCGAAAAGGCCGACGCGCAGGAATGCCCAGAGCAGTTCCAAATAGATCATTTTTCTGATTCACCGCCCCTGCTCTTGATCTGCTCGACTACGAATATCAGGTATCCTGCCAAACCTGCGAGAAGTATCAGGAAAATGCTTGAAAAACTCCACTTGAAAATATTGACTGCCAGCACGGCGATCAAGGCGCAGCACATTATGATTATCAGCCGTTTCATTTTTTTCATGTTTCCGAGCATTTTCAATCCAACGGATAGGATCAACACCCCGACCGCCGTTCTGATCCCGCGGAAAGCGTTTGCTATGACGCCTATTTCGAGTATGTTGTCGAAAAACAGCGATATCAGAAAAATAATGATAAACGAAGGTATTACCATGGCTATAGTCGAGACTACAGAACCGACAGCACCTGCCTGCTTGTAGCCCACGTACGTCGCGCAGTTGATAGCTATCGGCCCGGGTGTGGACTCGGCGAGTACCGTCATGTCCATGAATTCGTCAGGTGTGATCCACTTCTTTTTTTCGACGCACTCATTGTCAATAATGGAGATCATCGCGTAACCGCCGCCAAATGTGAATGCGCTGATTTTCAAAAATGTCAGCGCCAGATCCGTCAGGATTTTCGCTTTTTTCATTTGAGTTCCCCTGTCTGATCATAGAAATAACAGTTACCAGTTTCATAGCCGAGCGGAGATTTCGCCAAACTTGCTGTTGTATTTCGCGCCGACTCGAAGTATAATCATTGGAGCGGGAGATATAAAAAAATTTAGTCAGGTAGGTTGCTATGGAAATAAAGGAATGCACTGTCGAAGACGTGCCGCTGCTGGCAAAAATGAACCAACTTTTCATTGAAGACGAGGAACAGGAAACCAATCTGAGCCTGCCGCATCTGGAAGAGCGTCTGCGCGGATACTTTCGATCTGAGTATCTGGCCTTTTTCTTCTGCGTAGACGAAAAGATCGTCGGATATGCCCTGTGCAGCAAAACAAGGACGCCGATGTATCTAAGGCAGTTTTTCATTAACCGCGACGAGCGTCGTAAAGGATACGGGAAGCAGGCGTTCAAGCTGCTGATTTCCCATCTTGGAGTCACCGAAAAAGACGTTGACGTCTACGCCTGGAACGATTCGGCAGTTCGTTTCTGGAGGTCCCTGGGTTTTGAAAAGCAACGCTATAATATGAATTACCAAATGTAGCGCAGAAAGAATATAACACTTAATAGTGAAATTATCAATACATACACGCAACACAACAGCAAAAGGCGATGAGTTCCAGGAAGGAGGGAACTCGTCGCCTTTTGCTGTTATGCCGTATGGCAGGAACGACACTATTCAAAAGTGTCCGCTGTACTGCTGAAAATTTCCACCAGAGCGGGATCAAAATGAGTACCGGCGCCGCGCTCTATGACGCTGCACGCTTCTTTATGTGTCAGTGGTTTCTTATACGGGCGCTCGGAAATAAGCGCGTCATAAACGTCGGTTATCGCCATGAGCCGCCCCTCCAGCGGGATATTTTTGCCCTTCAGCCCCAGGGGATATCCTGTGCCGTCCCACTTCTCATGATGTGTTCCGGCGATAAGCAGCGCATATTGCAGAAAGACATGCTCCTTCGTCTTTTCCATTATCTGCTCTATAGCGTCCACCCCGACCTGGACATGAGTCTTCATCACCTCGAATTCCTCAGGGGTCAGCTTGCCGGGCTTGTCGAGTATCAGGTCTGTTATCGCGATTTTTCCGACGTCATGAAGCTGCGCGGATGGTACAAAAAAGTCCATATCCCATTCTTTGATCTCATCCGCGTACACTCCTTTGCGCACCATTTCCCCGACAAGCGCCTGCAAGAGGCGCTGAGTGCGGTTTACGTGCCGCCCGGTCTTACTGTCGCGAAACTCAACAAGCTCCGCAACGGTGGAAAGTATGGTGTTTTGAAGCGATATGACCTCCGCGGTCTTTTCCCTCACCTGCGCTTCAAGATTCTCCGCGTGGAATTGAAGCGCTGCCTGACTTGCCAGCAGTTCTTTCCTTTGACGGGTTATCAACAGCTGGTTTGCTATTCGTTTCAACAGCAGCGGCCCTGACAGCGGCTTGCGAACGTAGTCGACCGCGCCAAGATCGAAACCTTCCATCTCGCTGGCGTCGTCGTCGATCAAGGTAAGGAAAATTACAGGAATATCGCTGAAACGCGGCTCGGCTTTCAGTTTTTTTATGACTTCATAACCATTCATCTCAGGCATCTCGATGTCAAGAAGTATCAGATCCGGGACGATGTTTTCAAGAATATCGAAAAGCTTTGCCGCTGACGAAGCGAGATAGACTTCGTAAAACGTCTTGAGCAGATCTTTGCCCATGATAAGGTTTACCTTCATGTCGTCGACAAATATGATTTTGCTGCGCTGGTTCTCCATTTATGCTCCCTCCTTGTTTGACCAAGCGCGTGAGGCTGGCGATACGCGCGCAGCCCGTGACGCGACCGGTATATGACCCGGTTCCCCTCTTTGCGCCCGCGACGCGGGCGTCAGCCCGCGTTTGACAGCCTGTCAATGATTTCCGCAAAGTTTGTACACGACGCGTTCTCCATCAACCACATCGCAAGCCCCCTGTCCTCTGTATACTCATAACGCCCGAGCTCCGCTACCGCTGTGTCTGCTCCGTCCATGTCGTAGTTTTCGCAGGCTTTCAGCAGCCGTGCAAGCACATCCTTGTCCGGCTTGTTTTTTTTCGGCTTCGGGTTTTCGGAGTCCATTAACTCGATGATCTTGCCAAGGTCGGCGACCAGTTTCTCGACTTCGTCAATAAAGCCCGGATTGTTTCTGGCTATGAAATCGAAATCGCCCGCTTTGGCAGCTTTTTCAAGAGCTTCCGCCGTGTCGCCGATCGAAGTCGCGTATATACCCAGCGTCGTGCCTTTTATTCCGTGTACCGTAACCGCATAATCGGTCAGATTATCAAGAGTGACGTTTCTTAGAGTTTCTATGAGCGGGGGCGTATTGTGGACGAAGGAACGGAGCACTCCAAGATACGTACCTTCATCGCCGCCAAAGCGATCCATCCCCTCGGTTATCTCAAGACCGTCGATTAGTTTAGCAATATTCACCATATCCATTATATCTATGCCGGAACTTTCGTTATTCGGCGCTTCCTCCTTTTCGATGAAGAGCCTTTCCTGCTCCCTGTCGCGTACCCACAGCCGGATAACGCTGTCGAGGCGGGCTATTTCTATGGGCTTCGATATGAATGCCTGAAACCCGCTGCGCAAGAGCATTTCCTCATTGCCGGTGACGGCATTGGCGGTAAATGCGATTATTGGGATTTTTTTAGCGTATTCCGTACCGATCCCGCGGATAAGCTTCGTCGCTTCGATACCGTCCATACCGGGCATCATATGATCCATGAACACAGCGTTGTAGCGGACTTGCTCGTCGCGTATGCAGTCGACCGCCTGCCGGCCGCTCGTCACGCAGTCGATTTGCATGCCATACGGCCTCATCAGGCCTTTGGCGACGTCCAGATTTGTCTCCATATCGTCGACGATCAACACCCGCGCGTATGGCAGCTTGATACGTACCAGTTCAGCGTCCTCTACGCGCTTCTGGTAGTAATAGTGGAAATTTCTGAGGTTATTTGCCGTTTCAGGGCCAATCACTGAGAACCCGACGCTTCTCTGCATGAGTTTTACGGTGAAAACGCTTCCGCTGCCATACTCGCTTTCAACGGTAATCGACCCGTCCATCAACCCGACCAGCCTTTTGGTGATCGACAGCCCGAGCCCTGTCCCCATGATTTTGCGGTTGGCCTGAATGTCGGTCCGCTGATAGTCGTCGAAGATACTCTCCAGATACTCAGGCTGAATGCCGATCCCGGTATCGGAGACGGACGCGGTCATCCAGACTGTGCCGTTGGGGGCGGGATGGGAGCAACTGACGCTGAGGCCGACCGTACCCTCCTTCGTATACTTAACGGCATTTGACAGCAGATTGTTAAGTATCTGCTTGACGCGCAGTTCGTCGCCGAAAAGGCGCGAAGGCAGATTCTCTTCTATGCTTAAAACCAGTTGGATAGGCTTCTCGCCTTTATACATTATGCTCTGGGTAACAATATCGTTTATAAGGCTCGGTATGTCGTATTCGGTGGGGACGAGTTCAAACTTTCCCGCCTCGATTTTTGAAATATCCAGAATATCGTTTACTGTGCTGAGCAGGACCTTGCCCGCGTTATAGATCTTTTCCAGATCGTTATAGTGCGAACCGCACTCTCTGTGCTTTTTCTCTGACCCGAGTATCAGCTCGGTCAAGCCGATAATGGCGTTCAGGGGAGTCCTCATTTCGTGGCTCATATTTGCCAGAAAGCTGCTTTTCGCCTCGTTTGCCTTTTTCGCCCCGTCGAGCGCCTCTTCCAGTTTCGTTGAAGCGTCCTGCAGATTAGAGAGCATATCGCTGCGGCTGAACGCGTTGACCATCATAAGGCTTATTGAACGAAGAATGCTGATCTCGTCGTCTGTGAAACAGCGTTCGCGCCGGCAATCGTCGATGCTGAAGAAGCCCCAGAACATGTCGCGCAGGAACAGCGGGATGATCACTATTGTTTTCATATCATACGCGTTCAGGAACGCCTGGTCCTCCGGCGGCAGTTCAGACAAAGGTCCGTTTATACACTCGCCGCGCCTGAACGTCCGCTCCCATTCGGGTTTTTCGCTGTATGGAAACTTCAAACCGATCGGAACCGGAGTACTCCGTTCACCCGCCTCGCTCAGCCATTGATGCTCGTGGACAAAGTTAAGCTTCCCGTTAACGATCTCGTTACGCCATATCTGAACGCGGTCGACGTCCAGCGACTGCCCCACAAGCTCCAGCGCAGCCATGATCGAGGATTTGATGTTGATGCCGTCGTCCGTTGAGAGCAGCGTTTCCGCAGTGCTGTTGCCGGTCGTCAGAAGTTTATCGCGCCTCGCGATTTCCTCCATCTGCGTCTGGACCGTCCGGTATGGCTTCACGGCGACCCGGGATACAAAAACAGAAAAAACGACTCCGATAGCGATGAACATTAGCGTAGACAGCAGCAGCCCTTTCTGCAGGCTATACAGTGGGGTTTCGCTGAGCGGGGCAGTAACGCTTATGTACCATCCGGCGACGGAATCGTAAACGCGCGAGTATACGCAAAGGCGTTCGGAACCCTCGAAAGTATACCGCCCGGAACCGCGGCCGCCGTTGCTGGTCATTTCAGAGAAGAACCGGCCGGCAGATTCCAGTTCCCGGTCGGTTTTCGCGTCCTGGATCAAGTTGCGCTGATCCAAAACCAGATCGTCGCGGTAACTGGCTATGATAGTGCCTTCCATATCGACCATGAATATGCTCCCGCTCTGCCACAGCCGGAACTCAGACAAGATATCCGAAAAGAACATACCGGGTATCGTAGCGGACAGGATGCTGCCGGCGTCCATCGGCACGAACACATGGATGACGAAGTCGCCGTCCGGTCCGCTGTAATGGGCGGACGATAAGATGCTCTCCCCGTCAAAGGCAGGCAGCATATACTCGCGCTCCGTCAAAAAAACATCGTGGTCTACCGGGTTGCCACAGCTCACGACCATACCGCTGCGGCCGTACACTGTAAGCGACACGAACTCATCGAACTCTTCGAGTTGCTCCGCCATCACGTTCGCCATGTCCGATTCCGAAAGCGCGTTGAGTCTCGCGGCGGCAGTTTCCGCGTTTGACTTCAACAAGCTGATCTTCGCCGCGACGAGTGTGTTGGCTATATCAAGGGCAAAAGAAAGCTCCTGCTCGATAGTATCGGTCATGTGGTACTGCGTGAAAGATGTGCTTAGGAAGAAGCTGGCTACCGTGAAAGCGAATACTATCGCCATTATCACCAAAGCCGCCTTGATTCGCATAGACATCCTGACCCCTCCCTCCAGTGGAATCATTATTGAATAACGCAACTTTACACTATGGCGCGACACAAATGTCAACATCTAAAAGCGGAGATTTTGCGAAAACGCTATGATGAACGCAATGGGTAAAAATTCCAATAATACAACAGTAAAATAATCAAATAAATCAAGCCTGAAGATTTACGCCCGAGCCAACGTTTGTGCAACACAAATGTTGACCTTTGTGTTGCACAAACGTTCACGTTGACTTTGGGCCTTTCTGATCACTGTCTGCCCATCAAGGGCTGCGCGGTATGGTTTTTTTGTTGAGGGAATACCGGTGAAAAGGCCGGTACTGACCGAAACAACAAAAACCATGCCGCGCTGCTCTGTAAACGAGCCGGCCTCTGAACTGTACCCTTTTGGCAAACGTTTACGTTGGCGCTGCACAAACGTTCACATAGCTTTTCCCGTTTTTTGTGGTATAATATCCGGGGTGTTATAATTCATTATCAGGAGGGAGAGGCGCTTATGGCCGGCAGAGGATTGTTTTCAGTCAACGAGTTTGCCAGGTTATCAAGGACGACGAAGGAGACGCTGCGACACTACGACAGGATAGGGCTGCTCGCGCCGGTGTCGCGGGGATCGAACAACTACAGGTACTATTCGAACGGACAGTTGGCTGTAGTCAATGTGATCCGCACTCTCCAAAAACTGGGCATGACGCTCGACGAAATAAAAAATTACAAGGACAATCTGACCCCCGCGTTGGTCGGCGAACTGTTTGCAAGGCAGATCGTAAATATCGACCGGAACATTGAAAGCTGGGTTCGCGCGCAGAAGCTTCTGTTCACGTTGCAAAAGACGATCAATTCCGTCGCTGCTATAGATGAAGACACAATAACCGCGCAGTATTTACCGGCGGAGGCTATCGTTCTCGGCGACCTGAACGATTACAGCCGCGGCAGAGACGATTACGACGCGCTTCTCAGTTTTTATCACGCAATGAGCGAAAAATACCCTGATATGGATATGAACTACTCAGTGTGGGGAGTTTTTTCGGAAGAACGCGTAAAGAACGAGGACTGGATTTGGCCGGACCGGTATTACTTTTACAATCCGGAAGGGCGCGACAGAAGACCCGCCGCGCTGTACGCCATAGGCTATACGCGCGGCGGGTATGGACAGTGCGGCGAGTTGTACGCCCGCATTATCGACTTTATCGATTCAAACGGTCTTGAAATATGCGGGGACGCGTACGAGGAGTACCCGCTCAATGAAGTATGCGTCACCGACAGCAGCAGTTATCTGATACGACTTATGATAACTGTTTGCGAAAAACGCAAAGGGGAGCGGCGGGGGCAGGACGCCGTATGATCAGGCCCGCAAAGCGAGAAGATATGGGCGCCATAGCCGCCGTCTACGAGGCGGCGAGAAAATACATGCGCGACAACGGAAACACGGCCCAATGGGGAGACTCCTATCCTGACGCGGAAATCTCAGAAAACGACTACGTATGCGGAAATCTCTACGTATGCGTCGAAAACGGGGCCATATTCGGCGTCTTTGCGTTCATAGTCGGGGAGGAACCCACTTACGCCAGAATAGATAACGGGTCCTGGGGCGCCTCGGGGCCTTACGGGACGATACATCGCCTGGCAAGCAACGGGACTGTCGGAGGGGTTTTCAGCCGCTGCTTCGAGTTCTGCGTAAACAGGATCGGCGAGATCAGAATCGATACTCACGAAGACAACCGGATAATGCGGCGGCTCATCAGTGAACACGGCTTTGAAGAACGCGGGACGATCTATGTGCGCGACGGCAGCCCCAGAATAGCTTACCAATACCCACCCGAGGGATAATTACTGCGAAGTAAACGCTGAGTCCGCTTAGGTCAAAATTACACAAATATAAAACGAGTTGTTAAGCGGACTAGCCGCGCTTGCGCGGCTCGCGAGCAAGCAGAAGTACTAGCAGGTTTATATAGGCTGCGGGCGCAGCTCGCATTAGTAATTTTCATTACAGATATGGAAGGGCCGGTTTCACACCAACCGTTTTTCAGGGTATATACGGGGCGGCTGTTTTCACGACAGTCGTTTTCCGGCGTTGAAGACGGATTTTGTCCTAAGCTCCTTATCCCAGACAACGGCGTCGGCGCGCTTTCCGGGCTCGAGACTGCCGACGTCGCGGGACAACCCTGCCGCCGCCGCGGGGTTCAGCGTGGCGGCGCGCACGGCGTCTTCGAGCGGAACGCCGAACCCGGCCGCCCTGCGGCACATCTCCGGCAGGCTTATGACGCTGCCCGCTATGGCTCCGTTCCCGCCCGCCAATACGGCTTTCCCGTTTTCAACGCGGACGTCAAGGCCGCCTATCTCATACGACCCGTCAGGCATGCCGGTCGCGCGCATCGAATCGCTTATCAGGCACACGCGATGCGCTCCGAACATGCGAAACGCCGCGCGGATCACCGCCGGGTGAATATGGACGCCGTCGCTGATCAACTCGACAAAACCGGCTTTTTCCATCGCCGCGCCGACGACGCCGGGCTCACGGTGGGTAAACGGCGGCATTGCGTTGAACAAATGAGTGACATGCGACGCGCCGGCGTCAAACGCCGCTGAAGCGACGTCGAATCCCGCTTCCGTATGCGCTATCGACACCGCGCATTTCTCACCGGCTCGCCTGATAAACTCCATTGCGCCCGGAAGTTCGGGCGCCAGGGCGACTATCCGCACAAAATCGCGGACAATATCGAAAATACGTTCAAAGAAGCCCAAATCCGGACTCGTAAGAAATTCGGGATTCTGGGCTCCGCGTTTATTCAGTGATAAGAACGGGCCTTCAATATTTACGCCGCGCAATACCGCGCCATATCCGTCTTTGCGAAAATAAGGCGCCGCAGCCCGGACGGCGCCGGCGATAACATCCTCGGGAAACGACGTCGTCGCGAAGACGACGCTCGTGACGCCAAGCCTGCCGTAGTACGCAAGCATCGCCTCGACGCCGCCGGGATCGGCGTCGCAGAAATCATGGTCCACGGCGCCATGCGTATGTATGTCGACGAAACCGGGTAAGACATAGCATCCGTCGGCGTCGTAGACGTCTGCGGGGCCGCCAAGCCCGTCCGGCTCGCCGACGACTCTGCCGTTTCTGAAATAGACGTCCCGGGGTGAGAATTTGCAGTCGGCCCCGAAGACAAGACCGTTCTTTATAATCATATTTCATTGATCCTGTCCGTCTGCGACGGACGCCATGTAATGGTTTGTAAACTTGATTTACAAACTCTCCTCGTCTCCCGCCGCGATAAACTGAGCAAATAGTAACATCAAAAGAACCGTTCTATGGCCGACACGACGCCGTTTTCCTGCACAGTGCCGGTCACATGGAATGCGATCTCCCTGATGCGCGCGGGCGCGTTGCCCATTGCGACGCTGACGCCGGCGGCTGACAAGAGTTCTCTGTCGTTCTCGCTGTCGCCGACGGCCACAAGCTCGTCAAAGCCGATATCAAGCCGAGAGAGTACCCGCGCGACCCCGTGCTTCTTGTCCGCGTCAGCAGGACCGACGTCATACGCGTTGGGGTTAGTTTCCATGAGCTTTATCGACGGGCAAAACGCGGCCAGCTCGTCGCGGACGCTGCCGGGCATCCCGAGGATATACGCGCCGAAAGGAAGACTTTGCAAATGTCTGGCGCGGTCGCTGCCGTCGCGTAAATATGGCACAGGCCCGGCGTGAGACGTGTAATACGACACGTACTCATCATAGTCGCTGTAGACATAGTAAGCGTCCTCAAAGGTGAAAGTGAGCGGCAGCGACAGACGCGATATGAACGCGGTGATGTTCTCTACGTCCTCGGAGGAAAAGCGCCGCTCGTACACTGTGCGGCCCGCCGCGTCCAGTATCTGCGCCCCGTTTATGCAGACCCGCCAATCGGGCGTAAAGTCTGTTCCGAGTATGGCGCCGGTACTGGCGAAACCTGAACGCCCGGTAGCCAGAATGACGACGACTCCGCGTGATTGCAGTATTCTGAGCGCCGCCGTCGTTTCAGGCGATATCTTTTTCTGCGCGGAGCAAACGAGAGTCCCGTCCACGTCCAGCGCCAGTGCCCGGTATGCCATTAGTATTACCTTTCAAGCGCCTGATGATTCACGCATCATCAGAGTTCATCCCCGCGCCTTTAGGCGCGTTGCGCCCCGTGAACTGTTACGCTCCGGGAGATTCGGGGCGCCGACTGAAAGCGGCGTCATTCAACATCCAAAACAGACGGATCGAGCAGTGCCCGCTCGGCCACGTCCAGCCACGGGCTGTTCCTTAAATGAACAACCGCTTTCTTCAGCCGCCTTGCGGCCCCGGCCTCGTCGCCCGCAAAATGATACAGTTTCGCCAACCGGTACAGCACGACGCCGAGCCGCGCTCCGTCGCATCCGGCGGCAGTCTCTTCCAGTTCGGAGATAAGCCCGGTATTTTTTTCCATATAAACCCCGTACAACTGTCCTGCCTCGGCGCGGATCGCCTTCAACTCTTCGTTTGACTCTCGTTCAAGAAAACTTACGATCCGGTCGAGGTAGTCCTTCGCATGTTGTTCATCCGCCTGCATCACGGCAAAAGACAGCGCTTTCTGATACCAGTTCAGCCGTTCTTCCTGCTTCAGCTTAGCGCTGTCCAGCACGGCGCACGCCTGCCACACCGCATCCGCGGACGCAGCGAACAGCGCCCCGTCCAACCGAAGAAGGGCGACTGTGCCGCGGCGAAGCACCAGAAACAAATAACGGCTGTTCAACATGCTCGCGTAACGCCCGGGGTCGTTCTCTTCATATAACGTACGCGACAGCTCCGATAAAACGGCTTTCTGCAACGCTCGTACCCCCAGAATGAAACCGAGCGATACGGCGACCAGTATCAGCAAATAAACGATGTTCACGCCAAAAATCATATCAGCCCTGCCATTTCCGGTCTGCGGACAGGTCTACGCGGGAAACCGCGACACAGTGCTGTGCGTAACTTCCATACCGAGCTCAAGAAGCTCATCTACAGGCATGTCCAGGTTATATACCATTTCGGAAAACGCGGAAATATTCAGGCCCGCGACGGCCATCCAACCCGGCCGGTCGATACACTTCATGGCGCACTGGCGAAACGGGCTGCCGCCGGCTATATCGCACGCAAACAGGACTTCTCCTTCGCACTGCGCGGCGGCGTCGTCAATCTTCTTAATGAGGACCTGCAGATCGTCTTCTTTGTTGAAATCAACATAGATCACGCCGTCAGTCTCGCCCAGGAGCATTCCCAGCGTTTTTTTTATCGCGGAGCCGAAACCGCCGTGTCCGATTACTATTAGGTTTGTCATAGCCGATCAGTTTCCATTCTTCCGCACAAGATCCGTATAGGCTGCGTACACCTCATGCATGTAGCCGGGCGGAACTTCAGTCACATTCGGGGAAACAAAGATGTGCATTTTGTGGCCTTTTTTCTCAAGCAGCAGCGCTGTCTCGCTGGCAAGGCTCTGTGTGACGACCATTGCCGCAACGGTGCTGGAGGCGCCGACTTTCTGATGATAGCCGGGTATCTCCACCAGCGCGTCTTCCAGCGGGCAGCAGTTGTCAATGTACACGTCGGCGACGTCGCCGAGCATCTTTCCGCTTGAATGCGACGCCGTTGCCTTCTTATAGTTGTCGCCGCAGTTGACGACGATCACCTTAAGCCCGCGCTCTTTCGCGTACAGCGCCGCATCGATGGGCGCGGCGTTCAGCCCCCCGTGGGAGTATACGACGATCGCTTCGCCATCCTGCAGATTATAACTCTGCAGGAAGTTGGCGATATATCCTTCCTGACGCTCGATCCACAGCAGCTCGCGCGCCCCGCCGCCCCGGATCACATTGTTCCACATCAGCCTGGGGTCCATCAGCGGATGCCAGCCTACGACGCCGCCGTAACGCGGGAACATATCCTGGATCATCAGCACGCTGTGGCCGCTGCCGAACATATGGACAAGTTTTCCGCCCGCGATGACGTCCGCGCATATTTCCGCCGCGGCAATAATATTATCGGCTTGCGTCTCCTCGATGCGCGCGATTATTTCAGCAATTTTCTTTGTGTATGCAAGAGTGCCCATGGTTTATACCAACTCCTTTAAAAGAATGCGGGGCGCAGTTACACCGGTGAATGCGCCCCGCGTCAGATGATATGTGATTACTTTTTGCTATCAGGAGTAGACGCCGAACAGGTATCCTACGGCGGTAAGCACGATCGCCAGCGCAAGCACGAGACCCATGATTGCGAGCGGCGTCCACTTTTTCCTCTGGTACAACTGCCATATCACCAGCGTGAGCCCGAGCGGCAGCAGCCCCGGGAATATGTTGTTTACCAGCGTGTTCAGGTTCATGACGGCGGATTCGCCGCCGGAAGGCGTGATCTCGATAGGCAGAGTGACCGACACGAAAGAGGCTGTAAGGCCGCCAACAACCACGAGTCCAAGGACTGACATCGCTTTCGTGATGAGTTCCAGTCTGCCGGACGACATGAACCGATGTACTCCGTCTACGCCTGTTTTATAGCCGAGTTTCCACAAGTTCCAGCTCAATATGGCCGTGCCGAGCGGATAGCAGATGATGTAGAGAAGCGGGCCGATCCAACTGAGGTTACCCGTATTCTCGGTTATCGCCATACAGATCGTAAGAAGTATCGGAATGATCGTTGCGACCCACATGGAGTCGCCTACGGCGGAAGTGGGCCCGATAAGGGCAACTTTTACCGCCTGGATGACCTCAGGCGTCACATCCTTTTCGGCTGCGCGCGCCTCCTCCATGCCTATGACGATACCGGGGCAAATAGCGCCGACCTGCTGTTCTGTGTTGAACAGCGTGATACTGCGTTTGTATGCGGCTATACGCTCTTCCTTATTATCGGCATACAGTTCGCCGATAGCGGGCGCGAGAGCCTGGCCCATTGCGTTTCCAAGCATATTCTCGGCCTGCTGCGAAGAACCGTGCCAGAAAAACCAGCGGATCCAGGATTTGCGGAGCGTTTTCTCGCTAAGTTTCTTCTCACTCATTGTTCGTCAAGCTCCTTTCCCCCTGTTTCCCGCTCAGGACAGCATAGTAGATGATAGCTGCCGCGATGGCGAACGCCGCTACGGCCATCGAACTGAGACCAAGGTAAGTAACGAGCATAAAGCCCACGAGGAAGATGCAAAAGTGCACTGCTTTTTTCATGAGGAAACTGAGCAGGATGCCCATTCCGAGGGCGGCCATCATACCGCCGAATATTGTCAGGCAGGTCGTGAGCCAGCCCGGTATCAGTTCAGCAACGTTTACGCCGCTCTGCGCGCCCACCACAGCGGTCGTGACGAGAATGACCAGAGCCGGAACAAAGCGCCCGACAAAGCCGATGATATTGCCGAGGCCGACATTCGCGAATGCGATCAGTTTCGGGTTATCGGATTCCGCGCCTCTCTGTGAAAAGCGGTTGCACGCGAGGTCGACCGCAAAGACCAGGTTCCACATTCCGACACCGATAGCGCCGCCGACAACCGCGAAAGCCCACATCAGCGGAATTGCCGCTTCCAGGCTGCCATTGTAGAAGGTTAGCGCTCCCGCGACGCCTATGTATGTGGAAAATGAGAGGTCCCACGCCACAGCCGCGCCCGGCGTCACGCTGCCGAGATAGGCAAGCTGCAGCATTACGCCAAGGATCAGCGCCGTTTGAACGTCGCCCATAATAATTCCTACGACAAGCGACGCGATGAGCGGGCGGCCCAGAGTATACCAACCGATGGTGTTGCCAACCACTGAGCCGATCGAACCGAGGTAGACGAAGACAGCGATGATGATTGCCTGTAAAATACTCAAGTGCATTTCCTCCATTCATATTGATTTCGGGTGAATTGCCCGGTTTTGATGACAGGACGAAGCGGCCATCCTCCTGTCCTTAGGAACTGATGATGAGTGATCTGCGCTTCTTGCCTTGTCTTTTTGCCGCCATGCGGCGCGGCAAAGCTTTGAAAGGCTCCGGGCATTTCTGCGGCTTTTCCGCACCACCTGACGGCAAAAATCCGGCGGCAACATAGCGCAGCGTATCCATCAAAAGCTCCTTTTCAGCGCCGGCGGGGCGCCCGCCGGATAACTGCGTGATGATCAGGGCGCGCGGGACTACTGTCCGCGGCGCCTAGTGGTCTGTAAATCCTAAAAATTCTACATCCTTGCAGTGTCTTTTTCCGCCTACCTTCGTTGAAAGCCCTTGAAATATTTGAGTATTACTGCGGTCTTTCGCCTCGGTAGGCGAAAAAATCCACCGCAATTATGCAGAACTTTTAGACTTCACAGACCACTAGAACCCCATTTCTTTTTTCATAGTCGGCCAGTCGATTTTCTTCTCCTGCGGCAGTTGCTGGCTGATTATCGTCACTCCGTCCTCTTCCGCCTCGGCTTGCAGGAAGTCCGCGTCGGCCTGAGAAAGATATATATACCAGCCCGCGCCGCGCGCGAACTGGAAAACAGTGTCCGGCATTTTGGACGAGTTGCCCAGGTTAATATGCTCGGCGTTTTTGATTTGCTCGCGCAAGGGGATCAGTATGTATGAAAACCGCACTATAAGAAGGCGGTTCTTATCGCCTGCGCCGCTGTCAAGCAGTTCCCTCGCGCTGTCGACAGTGAGTATCTGAGTGTTATACTGCGCCGGTACGCCCATCGTCATAATGGACTGCAGCATGGGGTTTTTCGCCAGCTCGTCGTCCACCGCGATGATTTGCTGTATGCCCAGAGTGTGGCACCATGAAGTCACGATCTGACCGTGGATCAGCCTGTCGTCCACGCGCACATATAGTTTTCCCATAAACTTTATCCTTTCACCCGGCAAACGCAAGCCTCGCGTTCACTATCTGTTGACTATATTAACACATCAGAACGCTAAAAACAATTGATTTTAAGATATATATGAATTTTCTGTGAATATGTGTAAATTTACACAAATACTGTGTGAAAAAGGTGAAAAAGTGAAAAAATCCTTTCGTGTATTTGGAATACATGTTATTATTAGAGGAAACTAATGTGCGAGGGGGATCTCAGAGTGCAAAGCTTTACGTATACTATCAAAGACGAAATGGGCCTGCACGCGCGCCCTGCCGGACAGATGGTGAAACGTATCAAGTCACTGCCGGCGCAAGTCACTATCCGGTGCGGGGAACGCAGCGCAGACGGCCGCAAGCTGTTTGCGATAATGGCAATGGCAGTCAACCAGGGAGAAACCGTCACCGTTGAAGTTGATGGCGAAGGAGAAGAGGCCCTGCGCGACGAACTTCTGGAGTTCTTTGAAGCGAATTATTGATTCCACTGCAACAACTCGCGTCATCAGACTCGCGTCGGATTTTTTCGATAGTTTTGCGGGTTTTGAGGGCGAATGATTGGTTCATTTAACCGAAAAACGCGCGAAAATAGCGGAAAAAGACGATGCGAAGATGGTGGCGCGAGTTGTTGCAGTGGAATCAGCTGTTACAAAGTCCTTAAGGTACTAATGTGAGCTGCGCCCACAACCCAAAAAAACCACAAGATTGACTGCTTGCTCACGCGCCGCGCAAGCGCGACGAGTAACTAATTGACCGGAAT
>Ga0082212_10003075_pt1 | contig 23834 bp, 27 predicted proteins | sample TergutNt197P3_FD_71548 | JGI IMG/M metagenome (GOLD analysis project Ga0082212, IMG submission 71548) | Neocapritermes taracua P3 segment gut microbial communities from Petit-Saut dam, French Guiana - Nt197 P3 | ecosystem: Host-associated > Arthropoda: Insects > Digestive system > Gut ... | reverse complement strand
GGTTTTTGCTCTGTACCGGTAACCCCGGGCAGGCCGGTTATTGCTGGGCTTACATTTTGCCTGGACAACCCAATTGGCTGTGCGGTATGAGGATAGTATGAAGTAAAAGCCGGATCGATACGCATGCACACTCCGCCTACGATAAGTATAGCGCTTTTTCTTGCAAAGTCAAGAAAAAATGCCTTGAAAGCCGCTTTTTGTTTACCATATGATATTAAAAAGTAATAAACACCGGGGGCGCCTCATGCGTTTAAAAGAACTACCGCTTTTTTGTTTGTTTCTCCTGGTTGTCCCGGTGCTGTGGGCACAAAAGGCAGGCAGTATCGCTGATTTGAATGCTGCCATAGAGCATTTTAATAAAGCCGCTGTATTTTTGGAGCAGGGCAATTGGGATCCGGCCATACTGGAATACAACGAGGCCATAAGGCTTAATCCCAAATATGCCGAAGCCTATGCAAATCGGGGCTATGCGTACGCAGAGAAAGAGGAATACGACCGGGCCATAACGGATTATTCCCAGGCTATTAAACTGGATTCAAAATTTGCTGCTGCATATGTCGGCAGGGGCTTAGCGTATGCTGAGACAGGTAACCACAACAAGGCTATAACAGATTATACCCAAGCCATAAAGTATAACCCCAATGACGCTATTACTTATTATATACGGGGCAATGCATACGGTAACAAAGGTGATCATAAGCGGGCAATTGCAGACTTCTCTCAAGCAATAAAAATAAATCCCGATTATGCTGATGCTTTTTTTTACCGGGGCTTTGCGTATGTAGAAAAAGGCGACTACGATTTAGCTATTGCAGACTATTCCCAGGTTATAAAACTTACTCCCAATAATGTTAAAGCATATTTTGACCGTGCTTGGGTGCATGGGAAAAAAGGAGATTATCCTGCGGCTATTGCAGATTATACCCAGGTAATTAGACTTGAGCCAAACGATGTCGGAAACTATTTTATTCGGGGTTTAATGTACAGTAATTCGGGCGACCAAGATCGGGCTGCCGCAGACTTCACTCAGGCAATAAGGCTCGATCCAAATTATTTTAATGCATATTATTACAGAGGCTTTGCATATAGTAAAAAAGGTGACCATGATCGGGCTATCGCAGATTATACCCAGGCAATAAGGATTAACCCAAAATTTGCTGACGCCTTTTTTCTCCGGGGTTGGTCGTATGGGAACAAGGGTAATCACCACCAGGCCATTATTGATTTTACCGAAGCCATAAGGCTTGATCCTAAGTGGGCGACTGCATATTATAATAGGGGTGTTTCATACGCATCAATAAACGAAAACGAAAAAGCCATTGCGGACAATACCCAGGCAATAAAACTTGATCCCAGGTATGCCGAAGCGTATCACAATCGGGGTGTTGAATACATAAATAATGGCAAATACAACCTGGCAATAACAGACTTAACCAATGCAATAAGGCATGACCCTAATGATGCCCTGGCTTATTACAACAGGGGCATAGCATACCAGAATAAAGGGGACACAGCAAAGGCAAACGCAGACTTTGCAAAAGCCAGGGAACTGGGGTATAGTCCTTAGGGTTATAACCTTTACATTTCCGGCATAGGGTTTTCTACCTTGGGATCGGGGCCAAACCGGTTCGGGCCGGGGGTACCATTGGTACAGTAAAGAATTAGATTATATATTGGGATTAGCATAAACCAGCCGCTTTTATCGCAGTCATGCAAACGCCTTACACCTACACCCCAAGACGGCAAAAAGATTACTATACTCCACAGAGTACCTATCAGCCCCGTATCACCTACGATATATAAATTAAATACCATATCCAGAATTCCGGTAATGAAACTGATTATGCCAATAAATAATGTAAACCACCAGTATTCGGCCCTTCTGGCCCTGCCCCTGAACACGGCGTATTTTTTAAATACACCGGTAAAATACTGCCAGGGATTCCTTCTTACAGAAAAATCGGGCACGCTTTGTTTTGGAGGTGCATACGGGTTTTGTTCTTCTGTAACTCCGTCTATTACTGTACCGCAGTTGGCGCAAAACCTTGCCCCTTCGTCCAGCCCGGTTCCGCATTTCGTGCAAAACGCCATTTTGTTCCTCCTTATTTCCATTGCCTAAAATTAGTATTATTTAATCATACTTTATTAGGGGTATTATGGGTAGCTTTCCTTTCCGCCTGCTTTCTACCGGGTTCCGCGACTGTTACTACAACATGGGCCTGGACGAGGCGCTGCTGGAATCGACGGCCGCCGGCCTTGCAGGGGGCAGTGCACGGGGAGTTCTCCGTTTTTACGGCTGGGAGCCTGCGGCGGTTTCTATCGGGTATTTCCAGAAGCTTGACGAAGAGGTGGATATAGATGCTGCCAAACAATACGGGTTTGACATAGTCCGCAGGATTTCCGGGGGCGGTGCGGTGCTGCACCGCTCGGAGCTTACCTACAGCATTATCGCGGGCAACGATCATCCCCTGGTGGGAAAGGATGTGGACGAGTCGTACCGTATCCTGTGCAGGGGAATTATGCATGGCCTTGCCGTTTTGGGTATTGAGTCGGTATTTTCCGGCACCAACGATATCCTTACAGGGGGCAAAAAAATTTCCGGCAATGCCCAAACCCGCCGAATGAGCTGCCTGCTGTTGCATGGGACAATTCTGCTGGACAGCGATGTCGATACAATGTTCGATGTCTTAAAAACCCCGAAAGAAAAGAACAAGGGTAAACTAATCAGTGAAGTAAAGGGGCGCGTTACCTCGCTCCGTTCCATTTTGGGCAGGGCAGTTAGCTTTAATGAAGCGGAAACTGTCTTTACCAGGGGTTTTTCCGAAGCCCTGGGCCTGGAACTTCAAAAAACAGAGGTTAGCCCTGCCGAAGAAAGCCGGGCTCACGAGCTTGCAAGGACTAAATTTTCCGCCAGGGAATGGATTTATAAAAAATAGCAATGCAGCCTGTTCCATAATCATGCAATTTGGGACAAACTTACCGGGATGGGCAGTGTTGATTGGCAGGAAGATACATATAAAGAGACGTATGAAAGCGAAATTCGGGGCTTAAGGAAGCGGCTTGCCGCAGACCCTGCCTGTACGGCAGGGGATCTGGAAGGCACCCTGAAAAGCCTTTATATTATGGACGGTTCCGACTGGCAGGGCAGGGGGGAGGTCCAAAGCATCAATCTGGCAGCTGCAATAGCCGCATATGAAGAGATAATTGGCGAGCTGAAAAAAAAGTAATGTTTGTAACCAATAGTTCCCCTGGTTGTTAATAGTATAGGTAAACGGCCGAGCACTGTTTCCTATTCCTCCTTTCCTTTTTGGTTTTGCCCCGGGGGCTCTCCTTCTCCCGGGGTTTTTTTATGCGGCTTGAAGAAAAGCTAAAATTGATTTATGATGTAACTGGATAATATGGCTGATACGAAATTACGATCTATACTGGAACTTGACACGGAATTGAACCAGATTCAGGATTTGGATCTGCTTCTGGAGCGCATCCTTCTGGAAGCCCGCAAAGTTGTCCGTGCAGATGCGGGTTCAATTTATGTTGTAGAAAAAGTAGAAGATGATACCAACAACATAATAGACAAACTCGTGGTTAAATATGCCCAAAATGACACACTGGCCAAAGGTTTGCCGCCTGGGCAAAAACTTATTTATTCGGTTTTTTCCCTGGACATAAACGAAAAAACCATTTCCGGATACTGCGCCCTTACCAGAAAAATGGTAAATGTGCCGGATGTATACAACATTTCTCCGGACGCGCCATATTCGTACAGTACGGCCTATGACAATATTTCCGGCTACAAAACTACCTCAAACCTGGCAATACCCCTGCAGACAGCGGACGGAAAGCTTTTGGGGGTAATACAGATAATTAATTCCACAGACAATGACGGTAATGTAGTCCCCTTTTCCCAGGACGACGAAGTCCTTATTTCCCATTTTGCCGCCAATGCTGCTACCGCTTTACAGAAAGCGTATGTTACCAGGGCAATGATACTCAGGATGATTAAAATGTCCGAACTCAGGGACCCAAAGGAAACCGGAACCCATGTAAACCGGGTGGCCGGTTATGCTGTGGAAATTTATGACAGATGGGCCTATCACCATAGCGTACCTTCAGGAGAGAAGGAGCATTTTAAGGATACACTAAAAATTGCGTCCATGCTCCACGATGTCGGCAAGGTTGCGATTTCCGACATTATCCTTAAAAAACCGGCAAAATTTACCCCGGAAGAATTTTTAATAATGCAGCATCATACCCTGTACGGCGCCCAGCTTTTTGATGATCCTCAGTCCCCTGTGGATATCATTGCCCGCGACGTTGTACTGACCCACCATGAAAACTGGGACGGCTCCGGTTATCCCGGCTGGGTAGATCCGATGACAGAAAAGGTTGTCAAATTCGGCTCCGAAGGAAAAGCGCTGGGAAAAAAGGGCGAGGAAATTCCTTTAACCGGCCGCATTGTCGCCCTTGCGGATGTTTACGACGCACTCTGTTCCAGGCGGGTTTACAAGGATCCCTGGTCGGAAGATGAAGTGCTTGCGGAAATAAAAAAACTTTCCGGCACAAAATTCGATCCCGAAATAATTGATATTTTCTTCGAGATACTTCCCAGCATCAAACAGATCCGCAGTCTCTATCCGGAACCCGAAGCCGCCTGATGGTCTTTGTATAATTTTAGTTTTGTAAGCAGTTTGTCAAATGAATCCGCGAATGCTTTTAGTTCCCGCTTGCCGTAACCATCGCTCCGTTCAAATTCATAGCCGTTTTCTGCAAGACCTACGGTAAAATTTCTAAGCGATAATTTTTCCCGGATATTCTCTGCCGTAAAAATCCTGCCGCGGTCGTCCACAACGCTTGCGCCTGCTTCCAGGAACCGCTGTGCCAGCGGAATGTCCCTGGTAACGGCAAGGTCGCCGCTTTGTGCAAGAGATGCAAGGCAGTTATCGGCGGCTCCTTCGGATGCCGGGCAAATGAGCATGCGGGCATATTCGCCTTCGACGCCGGGGATGCTCCGGTTTGCGGCGAACACCGCCTGGGTTTTTGTACGCGCTGCAGCCCGCAGTACCAATTCCCGCGCCGGTGCAGGGCATGAATCGGCATCAACCAATATTTTCATATAAACTGTTTGTACAATTGTTTACGAAGGGGCCAAAGCTGCAAAAATAGTAAAATCTCCTGAAAAATGGAGACGTTCCCCTTCTTTACGCTTACTTATAAATACCGACTCTCCCTGATTAAGAACAATTGTTTTGTGTACGCTGCCGCTTATGGTTATATTTGCCGAACCGCTTTGTACTGCGGTTATTCCCATTTCAGGGACTTCCAGTTCTACGCCTCCAGGCAGGGCCGGGTCAACTGAAGATACCGGATTTTGTAAAAGGTAGAAAGAAAATTCGCTGCATGGGGTTTTATAGCTATAACAGCCAGGGGAAGCGGTTCGGACAGGTTTAAGTATGTCCGGCTTAAACGGATCAAAATTTAATATGGAAAAGAGTTCTTGTACATCAATATGTTTAGATGTTAACCCTCCCCGCAATACATTGTCCGAACTGGCCATACATTCCATTGCAAAACCATTAATATACGCGTGTAATATTCCGGCAGGCAGGAAGATCGCCTCATAGGGTATAAGATTAATAACATTAAGATATAGTGGAGAAACGATCCCGGGATCATTAGGGTAGGTTTGAGCCAGTTCCGCGCAGAGGCTAACAGGTGAAGAATCTTTTACCATGGCATTTTTGGTCTGGTTTGCACGGGCGGAAGCAAGTACAGAATTGTTAAGGGCTTTTTTTTCTTCGGCGTTTAATCCAAACAACCTGGACAGGAAAGGTTTGTACCCTTCTTTTAGCGCATCGCATAAATCTTCTGTACCGCTTACCAAAGAAAGCAGTGTTGCAGCTTCCTGTCTTTCCCTGAAACCTGCCATGGCGGTAAAAGGACTTAGCGCACAGATTATTTCCGGTTTGTGGTTTGAGTCGCGGTAGTTTCTATTATCTGCGGAAAGCGGGATGCCGGCTTTATTTTCCCGATCAAACCCTTCCCTGGCCAGGGCAAGATTAGGATGAGCCTGAATGGAAAGCGGACTGCCGGCCGCCAGGAATTTAAACAAAAAGGGGAGGCCGGTTAATTCGGAAAGCAGTCTGGTTTCGCCTTGCACTATAGTCTTAGACGGTCCTCCCGGGTGAATCCCCATCCACAGTTCTGCCCAGGGTTCCTTTTTTTCATTGGGTTCCCCCAAAAGCTCAGGTATCCATGACTGCGAACCCCATGCATAATGTTTAATTTCATTTTTCAGTTTGTAAAGTTCAGCCATGTTTTATCAATCTCCGGGGATTACTTCGTCGATACGGGCTATCATATTTAAAGTGCGCTGTTCCGCTTCTTGCCCTTCCCGGTTTTCTTCCAGTTTCAACTTTTCAATTTCATCGCAAAGCAGAAATCCTGTAAGGATAGCAAGTTTTAGGGGATCATCAACACCGGTTACATTTTGGGTATTTCCCAAAATATTCCTGTACTTATTTAGGAGGTTTTCCAGATAAACACTGTCTTCATCTGCAGCAATGGAGAAAGAGGTTCCCAGCAGTTTAAAGTGGAGGTTGCTCTTTTCCATTTTAGAATATATCCAGCTCTGCCTCGCCTGAATCAATTTCGTCAAAATCTTCTGACATTCCTGCAGTTCCCGGTTCTTCATCGGACAAGCTGTCTTCGTCTGCCACACTTGCTGTATCCGCTGTTTCTTCATCTACTGTATAGGCAGAAGGCACAGCGGGTTTAGTTTTTACAGCTTGCACAGGTTTTGGGGTGCTTTTTATGGAAGATGCGGATCCGGCAGGTCCGGCTGATACAACAGAACCAAGACTCCTTTCAATTGCATCTTCAAACTGATTAAGTTTTCCCAAAGCAGAAACGATGCCTTCTTCTATCCTGGTTTTTTCTTCTTTTAAGGTAATAATCGTTTTCTCGAGCGCATCATTTCTTTTTTTTAAACTGTTATTTTCATCTGTTACCTGGGTTACAAAATTGATTGCCCGTGTCAATTTGGATTCCAACAGTTTGATTTGCTCAAGGGTTACCATAGTTATGCCCCCAGGGCAGCTTTTGCCTTGGCTGTTATTGCCTTAAATGCTTTTGGGTCTTCTGAAGCAAGGTAAGCCAGTGTCTTTCTGTTGATTGCAATTCCCGCTTTATAAAGCCCCTGGACAAAGCGCGAATAGCTTAAGCCTTCTTCGCGGCATGCGGCATTAATCCGTATGATCCATATCCGGCGAAAATCCCCTTTCCGGTCTTTTCTGTCACGGTAGGCATAGGCAAGGCCTTTGGCTACAGCGTCCTTTGCAGTTTTATAATTTGAATGGCGCCGGCCCCAGTAACCCTTTGCCAGCTTTAGAATTTTTTTCCGGTGGTTCTTTCTTTTAGAACCGTCTATTGCACGCGACATAGTTACTCCTCTTAACCGTAGGGCAGAAGTTTTTTCCGGATAACCGGTACATTATCTTCGGAAAGGATCCCTGCATGACGAAGGTTTCGTTTCCGTTTGGAAGATTTTTTTGTAAGGATGTGCCGGAGATTTTGCTTTTTGTATTTAACCTTCCCCGATCCGGTAAATGAAAAACGCTTGGCAGCGCTTTTTTTTGTCTTCATCTTGATCTTTGGCATAACAATTTCCTTTCCTTATGGCAGCTTTTTACTGCAAAACAGAATGCTCCTGTTTTATTGTATCTTTAACAATTAACCCGGCGTCCGGTTCCGGTATTTTTGCCGGAGCTTCCTGTTTTGCCGCACCCTGAACCGTTCCTGCCGGACGAAGGTTTTCCCCCTGATTGACAGCCTTTTTTGCTGTATCAGCAGCTTGTTTGGCGCTTTTCCCGGACTTACTCTTTGAACTGAGTACCATGGACATGAACTTGCCTTCCATTACCGGGTTTTTGTCCAATACATAGTCCCCATCAAGCCGGTCCAGTACATTTTTTAATACGTCCAGACCCAACTCGGTGTGGGCCAGTTCACGGCCCCGAAAACGGACAGTTACCTTTACCTTGTTGCCTTCCGCAAGAAAGCTCCGTACATGCTTGGATTTAAAATCCAGGTCATGGTCATCTATTTTTGGCTGCATGCGGATTTCTTTTAATTTGAGCAGTTTCTGTTTTTTCTTTGAATCACGAACTTTTTTTTCGTTTTCAAATTTAAATTTGCCGTAATCAAGAATTTTTACAACCGGCGGATTGGCCTGGGGGGCAACCTCTACAAGATCAAGCCCCTGATCTCTTGCCAGTTCAAGGGCTTCCTGGGTAGAAATAATCGTCTGTTCTCCATCTTCATGGATAAGCCTGACTTCCCGTACCCTTATCTGTTTGTTTATCCGTAAATCCTTATCCGCCAACTGATCTCCTTCCCTTCTTACGGGTAGAACTGCAAATTATCACATTATTATACCAGAAAGGGTATTAAAATGTAAAGCAGCCTGAAATACCGGTATGATGGAATCTGTGGTATAGTACAGCCGGCATAAAAATGCTAAGATTACAGTAATGGCGCTTTTTTGCTTTCTATGGACACCATTGTTTTATCTCTTCTGGCGTTCTACAAACGATGAATCTGCCCTTGAAGGTGGGACCTGGGCGCTTCTTTTAGGGACAATTATTGCTTTTTTCCGGTTTTTCCTGGGAACTTTTGTAAATGCCGGGGGTTTTGGCCTTACCAGGTGGATTTCTGCATGTATTGATGTAGTGGCTCTTCCTGTGGCGCTGCCTTTTATTATAGGCGTACTTTTTGCCCTTTTTCGCATTATTTCTGCCCAGTCAAATTTTACCAATTATGCTTTTCTTTGGCTAATACCTGTAGCGGCGGTTCGTGCCCTGGGCTGGAGTTCACAAAATAACCCAATTTTGCTCATGGGCGTACCGGTATTATGGACCGCAGTTGCTTCGGGTATGGGGTTTTTTATTCGTATTGCACAAAATGGCTGGGGCCTGACAGTGATCCCTGCAATTTTAGGCGCCCTGGCTCTTCCTCTTGTTGCTGCAACTGCCTATTGGGCATTGTTCTCCCAGCATAATCTTCTTGGAATAGCACTCTTTGCCATAAGCTGTATTCCCATGGTTATTTCGATAGTTATGTCGTTTTTAGAAAAAAAGTAAAAATCCAATTTTATAGGCCGGACACAATGGCACCCGGCCTGTTTGGGAAAAACAATACATTCAAAAAGTATAAAAACCTGAAATAATATGCAGATTGTCTTAAACTCTTACGCCTGACCGGCCGAGCCTAAAACATTTTTATTTTTTTCCGCATACATTTTTTTTAACTCGTCCCGGGCAGGGCCAAAATATTTACGGGGATCAAATTCATCGGGTTTTTCGGCAAAGGTTTTTCGTATCATGGCCGTCATGGCAAGCCTGCCGTCACTGTCAATATTAATCTTGCACACGGCGCTTTTTGCCGCTTTTCTAAGCTGTTCTTCAGGTATGCCTACCGAATCGGGGAGACGGCCGCCGTACTGCTCGATTATTTTTACATATTCAATGGGGACTGATGAAGCTCCATGAAGTACAATGGGAAAACCAGGGATCTTCTTTTCGATTTCTTCCAGAATATCAAAACGCAGCGGCGGTGGAATAAGTATGCCGTTGGCATCTTTGGTGCATTGTTCGGGTTTAAATTTTGCCCGCCCGTGACTGGTACCAATCGATATGGCAAGCGAATCGACTCTTGTCTTGCTTACAAAATCAATTACTTCTTCGGGTGAAGTATAATGGCTTTGTTCCGCAACTACATCATCTTCTACTCCCGCCAGAACTCCCAGTTCGCCTTCTACAGAAACATAGTCTTTTTGTGCATGAGCAAAATCAACTACTTTTCTGGTTAATGCTACATTTTCGTCATACGGTTTACTGGAACCGTCGATCATGACGCTGGAAAAGCCTGTTTCAATACAGTCTTTACATAGTTCAAATGTGTCGCCATGGTCCAGGTGCAGGACAACCGGAATGTTGTAGCCCAGTTCGTTGGCAAATTCAACGGCGCCGCGGGCCATGTTTTTAAGTAAATTCTGGTTGGCATATTTCCTGGCACCGGAAGACACCTGCAAAATTACCGGCGATTTAGTTTCTACACAGGCCTGGATAATAGCCTGAAGTTGTTCCATATTGTTAAAATTGTAAGCCGGGACAGCATAGCCCCCGGAAATGGCTTTTTTAAATAATTCAGCGGTATTAACAAGACCCAATTCTTTATAACTGGTCATTTTATGCTCCTTATTTGAAAGATGTGGTAAAGTATAGGGGAAAATTGGAAAAGGGTAAAGTAGTGCTATGATTTTTCTTAAAGGACTGCACACAGGGATGCAAAAATGCATGGGACATGGATTTTTTATTCCTTTTTTTGTCCATGTAATTTCACACCTCCGTATCTCAATTGGAAGGATATTCCAAAAGCTGTTATTTAGGATCGCATTATCGGTTTTTACCCTCATTTTACTCTTGGCTATACTCTTTTTTTGCCGCAGACCGGTGATCCTGGTAAGCGACAGGGCTTTTGATATACTTTATGGTCAGGGAAGAAGCCAATGTAAACGCATTTCTCTATCATTAAATCTGTTTAGGCCTATAAAAGTGATTTCCATTGCCGAAGGAGCAGGGCCGGATTTAGTTGTCCGGGGGGTAATGAGTCTTTCCAGGCAGCCTTTGGCAGTATTTTTTCCCTTTAGGTACAAAGAAGCAGCCAGGCATTACCTAGACAAAATGCCTGGTTCCCGGGCAGTGATCCTGGCAGGACGGAAACTCCCTGAATATGGTTATGAAGCTGAAGCCAGTCAGGGCAGTACTGCAATACCACTGTGGATAAATACTGATACGGTAACAGATTTATATCGTGCAGGGATCATTGCAGGGATTTTTACACAGTATGATAACCTGGTACCCTGGCAAGGAATAGCCCTGGTTCATGAAGGACTTGGAGAGGAAGAAAAATCAGCCTTTGTACGAGGGTTAGAAGCTCAGCAATGGGCAGGAACCCCGGTTTTTTTGTCTGATTTGACTGTAAAAGATCTAAGCTGTGCTGTAGTGTTAAAAGATTTTCATTTTTATGGAGAAGAAAGTGCCAGATCACTAATCTTTTTTACCTGGCTGGATCCTGCTTTGGCATCAGATAAAACCAGGGCTATTTTTGACGACTCTCCCTGGGCTCAGATAGGGCCAGTGCTGAAAAATATTAGAAAAGGGAAGCAGGACGGGCTGATTCCATCAGAAATTATACTAAACAGGGGAGACAAAGAACATAATGATGTATATAATGAAATAAACAGGATAAAAATCCTTAAATTAAAGGCAGAAAACGCTGATAATTAAAGTATTGCGTAAAAGGTTTGACAAAAATAAAGGAAAGAACTATAATTTTAGCTGATTCATTTTCAGGTTAGTAACCAGGGGTTCCTGGTTGAGTGAAAAGGAGTATTGGGATGAAACATAGTAGTTTTAGGGTCTTTTGCCTGGTATTGCTGGCAGGAATGACCCTGGCAGCATTTGGTCAGGATGTTACCGTAAATTTGGAGTCAAGGGTTATTGATTCGTTTCACAACACGGAAGATGGTTTGTTTGCATGGCGTAAAGACGCCAGCCGTTTTGCCGTAGGTAAAGACACTGCGGATAAAGACAATCCTTCATTTGCCAATTTTGGGATAGAAGGCGGTGATTTTTACCCTAAACTTAATTTTTTTGAGGTGTGGCCGGTTGCATTACATAGGAATAACCGGGAAGGCAGAGAAATCAGGAGTTTGGGTATTTGGGGTAAATTTAAACGGCAAGGTTATAACTGGATAGATATTTATCCTACTTTAAAATCCGAAGGCGATGATGCTCAACCTTATGAGATCCCGTTACCCGGTCATATCCGGTATCTGGATTTGTGGGTTTGGGGTTCAAACCTTAATTACTACATAGAAGCGTTTGTTAGGGATGAACAGGGGGTTCTCCATACCTTATGGTTGGGAAACCTTGCCTACCAGGGCTGGAAAAACCTCCGTGTTCAGTTACCAACCAACATTCCACAACGGAGACGTATAATACTGGATCCTGTGTCTGCAAATACTTTAAGTACGGCAGATAGAAACTCCATTTACCTGAAGTTTGTAAAATTCCGTATCTGGACCACCCCCAGAGAACAAGTCGGTAATTTCTACATTTATTTTAACCAATTCAAGGTTCTAACTGATACATACGAAATGATCTTTGACGGCGATGAAATGAGTGATCCTGACTGGGTTAGGGAAAACTGGGAAACCAGTGGTTCCAGAAGCAATAATTAAGGGGGCTGCAGATGAAACGATTTATTTTAACCATTACGGTTGTATTGCTAGCGGCTGCCGGTCTTTTTGCCCAGGATATTGGCGAGCCTGATGCTCAACAGTTGGGTATTTTGGAAGCCCAGCAAAAACTTAAAGAAATTTCGGTAGATAAATTTGAATACGAAGGGTTTTGGAAAGCTAGTATGTCATCAGACGAGGGTTATACTACCGCAAGACTCTTTGAAGGTTCACCTGCTGCAAAAGTACCCATTAAGGAAGAAGAAGGGCTTAATATTCCCGACAAATATGTGTTGGGTGTAAGGGTTGATTTTCTTCGCCGGGGGGTTAATAGTTTTACCGTTTATCCTTCGCGGCCAATTCCCATCGAAGGTATATGCAAAACTGTTTCTGTGTGGGTGGCAGGCCGTAACTTTAATCACGAGCTAAACCTGCTTCTGGAAGACGCTCTTGGGCGGCGCTTTGAATTATTCATTGGCAGGTTGAATTTTCAAGGCTGGAAAAAATTGACAGTTGCAATCCCTCCCCAGGCGCCTGACGGCATACACGGCATAGTTCAACGAAATTACCATTATGTTAATCTTTTAGGGATTAGAATAATTGGGTTCCGTATTGACTGTGATATGATGGAAGCCTACGGCTCTTATTATGTCTACTTTGACGATCTTCGTGCCGTAACAGACCTCTTTGCCGAAGATTTAAAGGACGCCGATGACATGAACGATATGTGGTAGGGTTAATTAGTCTATAATGAGGGGGGCGTCTGAAATACAGGATACCCCCTTTTTTTATAGAGCTATTCGGAAACTGCAATTTCCGCAAAAACCCTGGTAAATTACAATATATAATCCCGGGCTTTTTAAAACTTCAATTTTAAAAAGCAACCTTAGATTTAAAGGAAAATCAGGCTATATTTCCGGTTTTTAAAGCCATTTTCTAAACTAACAGAGTTTTAAAGATGGATCTTTTAAAAAATTTGATAAAGAAAGGATTTTTTGTTATACTAAAAAAGAATGGATGCAGTTGAACAAAAAGCTCAAACAAAGCAAAACTTGTATTTTTCTCCAATGCAGGTTGGTTACATAGCCAATTGTATTCAGCCCATTAATATAGCCTCTGATGCCAAATGGGCGATTGACCTGAGTTCGGGACTGTCCGATACGGACGTAATACCCGTTGAAAGGCACGGATCTGTATTGGGAATAATTCGCAAAGAAGATACAAATAAACTGAGCGGTTTTTTTGACTCATTAGTAAACCGGATTACAAAGAAAACAACCTTTCCCATAATGATGCCGGTACATGAAGTAATTGAATCTTCATCGTATATCAACTCGGTAATTGAAAGAGGGCTCAAGTCAATTCGCTGGGATGATCCGGGCTGGTATGTAATTGTACATAAGCATAAGTATTATGGAATAGTAAACCTTCGGCAAATGATTGAATACATGGAGGAAATACAGTACCGGGATCTGAAAAGGGCCGGGGAAATCCAGAAAAATCTGCTTGTTTTGCCGGATTTACAGGATGCAAGGTTCAGTTTTCGTTCTTACAACCGTATGGCTAATGAAGTAGGCGGAGATTGGTATAAACCTATACGATTAAGCAAAAATCTATACCTTTTTGGCTGTTTTGATGTTGCCGGAAAAAATATTTCCGGGGCTCTTGTAACAATGTCTTTGGGTACTATTTTTGCCGCACTGGAGCTGGGATCATTCAGGGATTTGACCCAGAGCCGTAGAAAAAAGGATGATACTGAAAAAATCACTTCACTGATAAATTCATTAATCAGAAAGGTTAATCCTCCTGATGTTTTTGTTGCCGGCGCATTGTTATATGTAAATTTTTCTACCAATCTTCTGGAGATTCATAACTGTGGTTTATCGCCGGTAACTGCCTTTGTCCAATCGGGTAATAATACAATTTCCTTTAAATCATATAAGCCAAATCTGCCGCCTCTTGGCCTGAGCGAAGATTTTAGCCCGGATCCTCCTCAAAAAATCCCGATAAGTGAAGGTTTGCGTATTTCTGTTTATTCGGATGGTCTTTTGGACATGAGTGATATTTATGGTGAACGGTATGGAGATACAAGGGCTATTGAATTTCTGCAAAATCTTCACTATATCCCTGAAGAAGAATTTTCTACATATATTGACAGGGAAATTGACCTTTGGACCAAAGATACTGCTTTGGCAGATGATGTTACTTTATTTGAATTGCGGTTTGGAAATATGCTGCAGGAAGTTAGGCAGCAGACGGATACTTTGATTTAGGGGCAAATAATGGCAAAAGTAGAGTTGAAAGGTGTTTCAAAAGACTACAAAGGCGGTATCAGGGCTGTATCTCAGGTTAATTTTGTTGTTGAAGATAAAGAATTTGTTGTTTTGGTTGGACCTTCAGGGTGCGGAAAGTCAACAACACTTCGAATGATTGCCGGTTTAGAAGAAATAACAGAAGGCGAAATGTATATTGACGGAGAATTGATGAATGAAGTTCCTCCGAAAGACAGGAATATTGCTATGGTTTTCCAGAACTATGCCCTTTATCCCAATATGTCGGTATTTGATAATATGGCATTCGGACTTAAAATGAGGAAAGTCGAAGACCAGGAAATCTACCGCAGAGTTCACGAATCAGCTAAAATTCTTGATATTGAACAATATCTTCACCGGAAAACAACAACACTGTCAGGCGGTCAGCGGCAAAGAGTTGCTGTTGGGCGGTCCATAGTGCGAAACCCCAAAGTATTTCTTTTTGACGAACCACTGTCAAATTTAGATGCAAAACTCCGTGTTCAGATGAGGACAGAACTGTCAAAACTTCATTTGCGTCTGGATGCAACAATGATTTATGTTACACATGATCAGGTAGAAGCAATGACCATGGCAAATAAAATTATAGTAATGAAAGACGGGTTTATTCAGCAGATCGGATCCCCGCTGGAACTGTATGATTATCCTGAAAATAAATTTGTAGCTGGTTTTTTGGGTTCCCCTCCAATGAATTTTCTTAACGTTAAGATTATGGAAAAAAACGGAAAACTTGTGCTGACCGGATCTTCTTTTGAAGTAGTACCTGTATCTGAGCAAGTAGAGGATCTAAAAAAATATCTTGGCAAGGAAATTATCTTTGGAATTCGCCCTGAGGATTTAGCTTTTGCCAGAAGGCCGCAGCCTGAAAACAATATTGGTGCCAAAATTACCCTGATAGAACCATTAGGTGCAGAAACCAATCTTTGGCTTACTACCGCTACACAGCCATTATTGGCAAAAGCCAATTTCCGTTACGATTTTAAAATTGGCAATACTGTTTTGCTAATTCCCAATATGAACAGGGCGCGGTATTTTGATATTGAAACGGAAAATTCTTTGCTGCAGCATAATAGCATATAATACTAAAGAATCGTATATACCCAGCATCTTCCCTGTTTGCGGTCTTTTTTTAAAAAGCCTGCTTTTTCCAGGGTATAAATTGCCTTTCTTGCCTGATCCGCTTTAATAGTGGAGGCCTTGGCCAGGGCTTTTGTGGTGCATTCGTTTTCCAGAGGCATAAAACGGCCCATCCAGTCGGTTTTTTTCTTAAAAACCAGCCGATCCATTAACATTTTTGGGCGGTTTTCGAGTATTCTGTCTTTAATACTTACCCCTTTTCTCCGCCATGAACCTTTGCCATCTTTACACCTGCGTTCAATTGCATCTACAAAAATAATTTCAATATTTAGATTTTTCAGTTTTAGGAGTTCCGGGACGTAAACAAGTTCATCAAAAATATCCCACATTCCTCCTTTTTTGGGGCTTTTTCTTCTGCTAAGGAGCTTGCCTTCCGGTGAATACAATTCTATGGTTTTTTTTACAATTACAGGGTAGACAAGCCGTACCTTACCGTTTTTTGCCAGGGCAGGGATCTTTTTTTTCAGGGCATAAAAATGACTGGTTTGTATTTCGATTGCTTCTCCATTTATCCCAATGGCATCGCAGACATAACCAGCCCTGATTTTTTCAGTTTTTCCCGGTTCTGCATAGTACTTTTTTAATGAATTATGCAGGCTGCTTTCGTTTTCTGTGCCAATACTGTGGTTTTCAAAAGCAGTCATTTACCACAGTCCTTCCTTTATTAATATAGGGCAGCAGTTCGTCCGCACTCATTAATTCCAGAAAATGAAAGGTCTCGTTACTTCCCTTGTTTTCGCTGGTTTTAATCCGGGCAACCCGGAAAACTATCATTTTATTGGTTGGGAGCGGCAGTGAAAGAACATTTCCATTCATGTCTACCAGGGTATTGAATGGCAGACGGCCGTTTACTTCCTGAACATCCCCTTCTGGAAAAACTATAAAAAATTCTTCGATAAACATTTTTATCCCCTGCCAAAAATATGTTTTTACCATATCAAAGCTGTTTAATTTGGACAATTGGCCTTTTATTTTGGGAGCTTATGGCTGCCGGATTGAAAACCTAAATAAATGTTAAGCGGTTTTTTAAAAAACTATGTATTTTTTCTCTTTTTTATGTAAAAAACTGTTGCATTAGAAGTTAAAATGGGAAATAGTGGTAAAATAATTAGTTTTATCCCAAAAAATGGGATTTAATGGGAAATATGAGTGGCGTTGTTAAAAGGTGAATATCAGGCGACTCTTGACGAAAAGGGCAGGGTAAGTATTCCGGCCCGGTTCAGAGAGGGTGTTCCCCATAATGTGCTGGTATTAACCAAGAGCATGAGTATGGTCGAAGCCTGTATTTGGGCCTTTACCCCGGAAAATCATGAAAAAGTAACTGAAAGTCTTAGGAATTTCTGGAGTATCAATGCAAAAATGCCCATGACTTTTGAGCAAAAAGTCATGTTTGACCACAGAGTGGGTTTTTCGATTAGTGAAGTGGAGATCGATAAAACCGGGCGCATCATGATCCCGCCAAAATTCCGTGATTATGCAGGGCTTGCAAAAGATTGTGTTGTAACGAGTGACGGGATCTGCATAAAAATATGGGATGCAGACCGTCATACAGAATATGAGCAGAAAATTGAGGAACAATTTGGGGCATTCCTGGAGAAAATGGGACCGTTTAATTTGTATTGATCGATTGTAAAAAGCAGAGAAGAGGAGGGGAGGGTATGGAAACAATCCATACTCCGGTACTGCTGGAAGAGACAATGTATTACCTGTCGCCCAGGGCACCAGGTGAACTCATGATAGACGCTACATTGGGAGAGGGGGGGCATAGTGCCGCTTTTCTGGAACGTTTTCCTGATCTTCAAATAGCAGGCGTGGATACTGACGGGGAAATTCAGGCAAGGGCAAAAGAGCGGCTTCTTCGCTTTGGGGGCAGGGTGAGTTTTTACCAGCGCTGGGCCGGTGAATTCTTTTCCGGCTACCCTGCCGAACTTCCTGTGCCTGATACAATCCTTTTTGATTTGGGTATAAGCCTTTATCATTACGAAGGTTCCGGGCGGGGTTTTAGTTTTATGAGGGACGAATACCTGGATATGCGTCTTGATACCTGCCATGGTGAAACAGCAGCAGATATTATTGCCCGCCTATCCGAAAAAGATTTTGCCGATATGCTTTTTAACAATGCAGGAGAACGATATTCCCGCCGTATTGCTTCTGCTGTTCATGCGGCAAAAAAACAAAGTCCGGTTACCAGTACGGCCGCCCTTGCGGCGCTGGTTGTTTCCTCTGTTCCAGCTGCATACCGCCGCTGCCCCATTCATCCGGCAACGCGCACTTTTCAGGCTTTGCGTATTGCTGTTAACGGAGAAGCGGAAAAACTTCCTTTAATGCTGGAAGGCGCCCTAAAACATTTAAAAATGGGGGGCCGGCTTGGTGTAATTAGTTTTCATTCAGGAGAAGACAGAACAGTAAAACACTTTTTTAAAGAAAAAAGCAAGGGTTGTACCACTCAGGAGAGTGGCGCCGGCTCCCGGTTGAGCATACAGACAGATACGCCGATATGTAGATCTGAAGGGATCTATTCTATAAAAATCCTTACCCGTAAACCTGTTTTGGCCGGGGATGAGGAGCGCCGGAATAATCCCCCTTCCCGGAGTGCAAAATTCCGGGCGGTAGAAAAAATCAGTACCGGAGCAGTGTCATGATTCGCCGTTTTTTATTTTATTGTTTTATCCTGAGTATCCCGGCATTTTTGGCCCTTACAGCCTGGCAATCTTCCCGTTACGGTGATTTGGAACGGGAATTAATCAAACTGGAAAAAACCCAGGAAGAATGGGTCGAAAATAATAAACGGCTTATTGCCGGTATTGCATTTCTTTCTTCACCCGACAGAATAGAGCATATTGCACGGGACGAATTACATTTGCAGAAAAAGAGGCCTGAAGAGGTGCTTCAGATTTCCATAAAAGAAGCAGAGGCAGTTCCGGTTTCGGCTTTTAATTCGATTGATGATTATTTTGAAAGTTTTGAGGCTGTGGATGAATAAGCCTTTCCTGATGGATTACCGGAGCGCAGCCCTGGCCCTGGGGGCAGAGCTTTTTCCCGAAGGGGCAGAAGGCGGTTTTACTTCGGTGGCCATAGATTCCAGAAAGGTAAAAAAAGGCTCACTTTTTATAGCCCTTCAGGGCCTTAGTTCCGATGGACACCGTTATCTTCATGACGCATTTTATGCAGGGGCTGCAGGGGCTCTGGTTAGCAGAAAAGGCATGGAAGAAGCAGGTTGTGATCCGCAGGGCCTGATCTTAAACGGTGCAGCTTTGCTGTTAGTTGAAAATACCCTTAAGGGACTGCAGGATCTGGCTGCAGCCTACCTTGATCTTTTTCCCCGTCTGCTGCGTATAGGTATTACCGGATCTTCCGGCAAAACAACTACAAAGGAAATCGCAGCTTCCATTATTGGCAATGAAAAAAATGTAGTAATAAACAGCGGGAACCTTAATTCAGAAACAGGATTACCGCTTTCCGTATTCAATGTACGCGATCATCATGATGTAGGGGTTTTTGAAGCCGGAATGAACAGGAAGGGAGAGATCGCAGAGCTTGCTGCAGTGCTAAAGCCAGAGATTGCCCTTGTAACCAATATCGGCCCGGCCCATATTGGTGTTTTAGGGAGTATGGAAAACATTGCTAAAGAAAAAAAACAAATATTTTCCCAGTTTACCGGGAAAGAAACGGCATTAATTCCAGAAGATGATTCTTTCCGGGATTATTTAGCACAGGATATTAATGGCAAAGTAATATTTTACGGGCAGAAGAATCTTGAGGCATCAGGAAAATTAAATGCAGTGCTTGACCGGGGTCTTGGCGGGACAGAAATTTACTGGGAGGGAATTCCTGCCGGCTTTGCCCTTCCCGGAAAGCACAATGTAAAAAACGCCCTCGCTGCGGCAGTCCTGGCAAATGAAGCAGGCATTAGCGCCGCTTCGATACGGTCTGGCCTTGCCGGTGTTAAAGGCCTTTTTGGCCGCAGCGAGGTACTGCAGGGTAAAACCACAGTAATACGTGATTGCTACAACAGCAATCCTGATTCGGCAGCGGAATCCCTTTGTTTTTGCAATAACCTTGAATGGCCCGGGCGGCGGATTTACGTCTTTGGCTCCATGCTGGAACTGGGAACTTACGAAGAAAAAGAACACCATAAAATAGGGCTGCTCCTTGGTGAATCAAAAGCGGATTTAATTTTTCTTTATGGAAAAGAAATGGAAAGCGCTGCAGTGGCATTAAAAGAAAAGCGGCGGATGTTTTTTTATTCGGATAATATGGATAAATTATCAGCGGAACTGAAAAAAGAAATTCGTCCGGGGGATCTTGTGCTGCTTAAAGGTTCCCGGGGCTGTGCCCTGGAACAGTTAAGCGATATTGTTTTTTTGGAGGATCCCGGTGTTTCTTGAATTCCTCTACCCAATGGTTAAGTATTTTACGCCCTTTAATGTATTTCAGTATTTAACTTTCAGGGGGGCCTACGCGGCATTAACCACGCTGCTTCTTTGCTATCTTTTAGGCCCCCGCATTATCGAAGCTCTGCGTAAACTAAAAGTAGGTCAGGCAATACGGAACGACGGCCCTGAAACGCATCTTTCAAAAGGCGGAACTCCGACCATGGGCGGAGTTATGATTATTGTATCAATTTGTATTGCTGTCCTTCTCTGGCAGGATTTTTCCAGCTTTAAAGTATGGCTTTGCCTGAGCGCCCTTGTGGCGTTTGGAGCTATTGGTTATGCAGATGATTATTTAAAAGTAACGAAAAAAAATGCAGACGGACTTCCCGGCTGGGGTAAATTCGGCGCCCAGATTGCAGTGGCTTTGGCGCTTGCTCTGGTTCTTTATTTACACGGAGATGAAGAAATAACATGTCTCTATATACCTTTTTTTAAAAACCCTGTTCTGGATCTGGGGTTGCTCTGGATTCCATTTGCAGTTCTTCTGATGGTTGGTGAATCGAATGCTGTAAACCTTACTGATGGCCTGGATGGGCTTGCGACAGGACTTTTGATCTGGGTTTTTATTACTCTGGGTATACTTTCCTACCTTTCAGGGCGGGCAGATTTTTCCGCATATCTGGGGATTCCGTTTGTAGAAGGAGCAGGAGAACTGACAATATTCTGCCTTGCCGCTGTTGGAGCCTGCATAGGATTTCTTTGGTTTAATACACATCCGGCTGAAGTATTTATGGGTGATGTAGGAAGCCTTTCGCTGGGGGGAGTTGTTGCAGTAATATCCCTTGTTATTAAAAAAGAAATATTAATACTTATTATTGGCGGTGTTTTTGTACTGGAAGTTGCATCAGTAATTTTGCAGGTATTGTCATTTAAACTTTTTAAAAAACGGATATTCAGGATGAGTCCGCTACACCATCATTTTGAATTATCCGGCTGGAAGGAATCCAAGGTAGTTGTCCGGTTTTGGATACTTGGCGGGCTTTTTGCGATAATAGCCCTTTCTACAATTAAGATTCAGTAGGTGATTGAATGAAATTTCAGCTGGCAATGGAACAGCAAGGCCGTAAATCCCGTAACGATCACCTTCTAATTGCCTGTATAGTACTTCTTACCGGAATAGGGCTGGTAACATTATATTCCGCTTCCTATGCATTTGCAGATCGTTTTTTTGGAAACAGCCTTTACTTTATATCCCGGCAGGTTGTGCTGGCTGCATTTGGTTTTATATTATGCTTTATTGTTTCCCGTGCTAATTTAGATCTTGTCCGGGAATGGATATTCCCTCTGGTAATCGGATCAATGATCCTGTGTGTACTTACATTTATTCCCGGTATCGGGGTTATGAAGAATGGCGCTACCCGGTGGATACGTATTGGTTCTTCTACTTATCAGCCTTCAGAACTGGTAAAACTGGTTTTGCCTTTTTATTTAGCACATATTTTTGACAAAAAACAGGACAGGCTGGATTCTTTTGCGGCAGGGGTGCTTCCTCCCACAATGATAACCGTAATCTTTGTTGCTTTGATTTATATGCAAAACAATTTTTCTACGGCATTTTTTATTCTCTTTAATGCCCTGGTTATTTTTTATCTGGCAGGGCTAAAGCTACGGTACTTCTTTGCAGCGGCAGCAATTTTTTTACCGCTTTCTGTATTTTTTGTATTGACAAGAGAACACCGTCTGCGCCGTTTTATCAGTTTTTTATGGCCCGAATACGATCCTCAGGGGGCAGGATACCAGGTTAAGGCCAGTATTACGACAATCAGTTCGGGGGGTTTTTGGGGCAAGGGAATAGGGCAGGGGACCAGGAAAATTTCCAGTGTGCCGGAGATACATTCTGATTTTGTTTTTGCATCATTTGCAGAAGAAGGCGGATTTTTTATGGTGGCAATGATCTTTATCCTCTTTGCATTATTTGCTTTTGCAATATTCCGCTCTGCCTTAAAAAACAAAACACTTTTTGGGCGTCTGCTGGGCTTTGGCCTTGGAACGATGATCCTTTCCCAGATTTTACTTAACGTTGCTGTTGTTATAGGGGCTCTTCCTGCCACCGGTATTCCATTGCCGTTCTTTTCTGCCGGGGGTTCGTCCCTTGCTACGACCCTGGTAATGTGCGGTTTGCTTATTAACAATTCAAGGGAGGTCAATAGTGTCTACTGAATATCTTTACAGGGATGAACTCTATCCCAGACCTCAGGTGCGTTCAAAGTCAACCGGGGACAAAAAACTAAAAAGTATCCTTGCGATTATTACGGTTGTGCTGGGGCTTGAACTGGTCTGGCTTTTTGGAATTAGCCCCTGTATGCCTCTTTCCAGGATTTCCATTTCCGGCATCCCGGATATTGACGAAAAGACAGTGCTCGCTTTGGCAGGAATCGGGGAACATTCTACCTACATGACAATCAATACAAAATCGTCCGAAGAAGCACTTATGACCCTGCCGATGGTCAGGGCCGCACAGGTAATTAAGCGTTTCCCCAATAGGGTAGAGCTGCATCTTGAAAGCCGCCGGGCAGCGGCCATGGCATTTGTTGCCAATGAGGAGGGGATGTTTCCTGCCTTTATAGACGGGGAGGGAATGATTTTTAATGTTGGCAAAGAAGGTTTTATTAAGGATGAGACGCTGCCAATTATTTCCGGGCTGGTGCTGGAAGGAGTGTATCCGGGGATGAAACTTCCCCGCATGTACAATACGCTCTTTGCACGGCTGGAAACCCTGACGCTAACTGCACCGGAACTGCTGGCAACGATTTCAGAAATAAAAATCAATCACAGGAATTATGACGGTTATGATTTAACGCTGTACCCTGCACATAAGGGGGTACGGGTACGGGTAAGCGAAGATATAACGGAAGAAACGCTCAGGTATATGCTTTTGATGCTGGATGTGCTTTCGGCAAAATCGCACAACATCAAGGAAATTGATTTTAGAACCGGTACAGCTTCGTACAAGGAGGCTTATTCTGGCTAACGGTGATTTAGTGGCCGGACTTGATATTGGAACGGCCAAAGTATGTGTTGTAATTGGCGAACGTACTGAAGATGGCGGCATAGAGATTACCGGTGTAGGTACCAGTCCGTCTACAGGGCTGCGTAAGGGAGTTGTTGTAAATATTGAAGCTACGCTGCGTTCTGTGGAATCTGCCATTGAAGCTGCGGAAATGATGAGCGGAAGGGAACTGCATAGTGCTTGGACCGGCATAGGGGGTGGCCACATCGAAGGAATCAATTCCCGGGGAGTAGTGGCAGTAACCGGCAAGAACAAGGAAACCAGAGAAATTGGGGATGATGATATATTGCGTGTACTGGAAGCGGCACGGGCTGTAGCAATACCCATGGACAGACAGGTACTGGAATTAATTCCCCAGAGCTATATTGTTGATGATCAAAAGGGGATTAAAAACCCTCTGGATATGATCGGTGTGCGGCTGGAAGCGGAAGTTCATATTATTACCTGTTCTGTTACCAGCGCCCAAAATCTGGTTAAGTGTGTTAATAGGGCAGGGTTCAGGGTAGACGGTCTTGTACTTCAGTCTTTGGCTGCAGGTCGTGCAGTACTAACAGAAGAAGAAAAAGAACTGGGGGCCGCTCTTATTGATTTGGGGGGCGGTACAACCGATATGCTCATCTATTCCGAAGGTGCACCGTATT